>Ga0268262_10000017_pt1 | contig 184338 bp, 177 predicted proteins | sample TergutNc150P3_FD_190354 | JGI IMG/M metagenome (GOLD analysis project Ga0268262, IMG submission 190354) | Nasutitermes corniger P3 segment gut microbial community from laboratory colony in Florida, USA - Nc150 P3 (SPAdes) (version 2) | ecosystem: Host-associated > Arthropoda: Insects >...
CCCCTGTCATCGTCAATCTCCACGCCTACGTTCCTTATCTCCGTAGAAGAAGTATAACCGAACAAACCCACATTGTTTGCCGTAGGCCTGTTTATCCAAAGCCCGAACACCTTATGCCTATTCCCGTTGAATTTGCCATAGAAAATATTACTATAATTATTACTATTATTGCCAATCGGCTGCCAGCCTACGCTTGTGTTGGCAATGTAGCCACCCAAGTCTATATCGTTCTGCAATTCGTAGTATTTGCCTGAGTGGCTACTGCCAAGGCAATTGTTGATTGCATCCAGATTTTTGGCATCTGCTATCTTGTAGGGGTCTGTCTCCGTTCCTGTGCCACCACCCAAACCTATCCCGCAAGAGACAGCAGTGATTGTAAATTCCACCTTAGCTTGACCAGAGTAACTACCTTTGCCAACTATTCGCAAGGTTACCGTGCCAGCCTGAATATTATTGTCGTAGGCATATTCAAAATCAGTGCCCTCAGTTAGGTTATTTCCATTAAAGCTAACACTAGGCTTGGGGGTTATTGGGCTACCTGTCCATGTCTGGTTCGGTATAGTAGGAACAATGGCACTTGCGATATGGCTTGGGTTCTGCCAAAACAGAATAGGGTAGCCGTTGTTCTTCGCGGGATTGATTTCCCAGATGCTTTCAAAGTCCCAGTTCTCGTAAGTATTTTTCGTTTTCATTTCAGCAGTGGTTTTGCCTATCCCTTTGCCCGTGTCTGTTCTACCCGTGGTTTCACTGTCGTAGTAGCTGCCGCTGATTGTGCCGTTGTCATTGTACCCTACCAAGCCGCCGACAGAGCTGTAGTTACCCGTGCACGTGACATTTCCTGTTGCATAGCTGTTGCTGATTGTACCTACATTTGTACTTGTACCTCCATTTCGCCCGACCAAACCACCGACAGAGTTGTAGTTGCCCGTGCCCGTGACATTTCCTGTTGCATAGCTGTTGCTTATTGTACCTCCGTAATTATTACTACCGACCAAACCACCGACAGAGCTCGTACCCGTGACATTTCCCGTTGCGTAGCTGCTACTGATTGTGCCGCTGTTGTGGTTTCCTCCGACCAAGCCGCCGACTGTGCTATTGCCTACGATCCCGCCCCTGTCATCGTCAATCTCCACGCCTACGTTCCTTATCTCCGTAGAAGAAGTATAACCGAACAAACCCACATTGTTTGCCGTAGGCCTGTTTATCCAAAGCCCGAACACCTTATGCCTATTCCCGTTGAATTTGCCATAGAAAATATTACTATAATTATTACTATTATTGCCAATCGGCTGCCAGCCTACGCTTGTGTTGGCAATGTAGCCACCCAAGTCTATATCGTTCTGCAATTCGTAGTATTTGTCTGAGTAGCTACTGCCAAGGCAATTACTGATTGCATCCAGATTTTTGGCATCCGCTATCTTGTAGGGGTCTACCTTCGTTCCTGCGCCGCCAGCAAAGCCTGTCCCGCAGGCGGCAGCAACGATTTCGAATTCCACCATCACTTGACCAAAGTAACCGCCTTTACCAACTATTATCAAAGTTGCAGTGCCAGTTTGAACGTTATTATCGTAGGCATATTCAAAATCAGAACCATCAGTTAGGTTATTTCCATTGAGGCTAACACTAGGCTTGGGGGTTATTGGGTTGCCTGTCCATGTCTGGTTCGGTATGGTGGAAATGATGGCATCTGCGATATTTGCCGTTATTTCGAAAGATGTTTCTATTGAACCCAAGTATTTTCCGATTCCACTGATTGTGATTTTTGCGGTTCCCACATTCGTGTTATTGGAATAAGAAACGGTATAATCTGTGTTTTTTGTGAGCGTGTCTCCTTTAAACGTTACGGTAAAATCAGGTTCTATTGCGGAGCCTGTGTAGGGTTGAGATGGGATAGATGAGACAACAGCACTTTTTATGTCTAGTTGCCATTGTAAAATTGGATAGCTTTCGTTTACAATTGTCCAGGTGCCTGCAAAATCCCAGCCTTCATAAGTGCTTTGCTCTTTCATATCTTCGGTGTTTTTGCCAATTCCTTTGCCCGTATCCGTCATACCAGTGGTTAGATTGTCGTAGTAACTGTTGCTGATTGTGCCATTATTATCTCCAACCAAGCCGCCGAAACTACCGCCAGTAAAAGTATATATGTTGCCAATGACATTGCCTATGGCATAGCTGTTTATTATTGTACTATTACTATTATTACACCCGACCAAGCCGCCAACATAGCTGTTGTACTTGCCCGTTACATTGCCTATAGCGTAGCTGTCGCTAATTGTACTTTCGTCAAACCCTACCAAACCGCCGACACAACCAAAATTGCTGTTGCTTGTGACATTGCCAGTAGCATAGCTGTTGCTGATTGTGCCGCCATTATGTCCGACCAAGCCACCTGGACTGCCGCCGCGAGAAGAACCATCAGTGTCCTCCGTTACATTGCCAGTGGCATAGCTACTACTGATTGAACCGTAGTTATCTTGAACTAAACCACCGCTGGCGTAGCCAGTGACATTGCCAGTGGCATAACTGTTGATGATAGTGCCGCTGTTGTTTCCGACCAAGCCACCACCACCTATAACGTCACCCATAGCATAGCTGCCGCTGATGGTGCCATTATTATTATACCCGACCAAGCCGCTACCACCCGTGACATTGCCAGTGGTATAGCTACCGCTAATGGTGCCGCCATCATTATATCCGACTAGACCGTTACCCGTGACATTGCCAGTGGTATAGCTGTTGTTGATTGTGCCATTTTCATTAAACCCTACCAAGCCTCCGCAGTAGGTGGTAATTTGTCCATTGCACCTGACATTGCCTGAGGCAAAGCCGCTGATTGTGCCATTCTTATTATGCCCGACAATGCCACCAACATAATAGTCGCCCGTGACGCTTCCCGTGGCGTAGCTGTTTATTATTGTACTATTACTATTATTACACCCAACCAAGCCACCAACATAATAGTCGCCCGTGACGCTTCCCATGGCGTAGCTGTTTATTATTGTACTATTACTATTATTACACCCAACCAAGCCGCCGACGTATTGTCTGCTTACGACACCGCCCCTGCCACTGTCAATTTCCACGCCTACGTTCCTTATCTCTGCTCCCCAAACATAACCGAACAAGCCCATATAACTCTCCCCAGACCTATTTATCCAAAGCCCAGACACCTTATGCCCGTTCCCGTTGAATTTGCCACGGAAAATATTACTACTACTACTAATATTGCCAATCGGCAACCACCCAGCCCCACCATTATTCCCCGCCCCCTGTAAATACGAAGTCAAATCAATATCATTATCCAAAATATAATAGTTATTTTTATAACTTTCCCCCAAACACTGATTCAAATTTTGTAACTGAGCTGGTGTTTTAATTTTGTAAGCTGTTTGCTCCGTATTCCCATCACCCCCAGCAAACAGAGAAGCACTGCATTGCGCAAAAGCCGTATGAACACCGAAAATGCAAAGAAAGCCAAAAGCCAATGCTTTAAAGCAATTTTTCATAAATTAACTCCTTGTTTGCTGTGGAACTGGAAATACACATAGCCCAGCAAACGCGGATAATTCCCGCCCATTGCGAGCGGTATGTATGCGGAAGTGCTATGACATAATGTAGGGGGGGGGGGGGGGGGGGGAACTAAAAATATTTAATAACGATATGCTTTGGTTAGTAGCTAGTGGGGAATGGCTAGTGGAAAAATCATTTTTAGACCTTGCGCCGCAAGGTCTGCCAGATGTTATTTTGTTGCCATAAGCCATACTAGATATAAATATACAAAAAAATTTCCGTGCCGGCAAGAATTTTGCAAAAAAAAAAGGCATTATTAGGAAATTTTCAATGTCCGCAGGACAGCCCGTAGGGCGAACCCTGCCCACGAAGTGAAGTTGGCAGGGTGAGTAATTTTTTTTTGAAATAGGGAAAAAATTTGCAAAATTGTTGATTTTGGGCAAAAAGGGCATATTCCAAGTTGGAATAGGCTTTTATATCAAAAAAAATATAATTTTGTATATTTAAACTATGAGCCCTTTGCATAAAGAAATGGTTTGGCTTGATGACAGGCCTAAAACGCCGCCAATGCCTAGTGAAGTCCGAATAGAGGCTGGCTATCTTTTTAGGCTTGTACAGGGAAAGGAGGTTCCAATGAACAATGACAAAAAAAAGCGGATTGAAGCAGCTGGCTGGAAAGTTGGCTCTGTGGATGAATTTTTTAATCTCACGCCGGAGGAATCCGCTATTGTGGATATGAGATTTAACCTCGCCAAAGCCTTGTATGAAAAGAGGCAGAATCTTCACATTTCCCAAAGTGCATTGGCAAAACGAGTAAAAACCACCCAGCCAAGAATTGCTCTGGTTGAAAAAGGCGCGGCTTCGGTTTCGCTTGATTTTATGGTTAGGTCTCTTTTGGCAGTGGGAGCCAGCAAGAAGGAAATTGCCGTGGCAATGGCTCGGTAATATATTGTATGCCCATTCTTCTAATCCCAACCCTAATTCTCTTGGCGTTTGCGCATGCAAACGCGGAGTGGGTTATAGGTGCAAATAGTTCTTTGGAAGCTCCGCAGGGGGCGCGGACGGCTGGTGGGGGGGGGGCGGCTTTGACGGTGCAAAGTGATTTGGCTTCGCTTGCTCAAAATCCTTTGCAGCTTTCTTGGCTTGAAAAATTATCACTTGCTTTTGCTCACGTTTCTTATTTTGAAGAGAGTTCTTACAATGGTGTTGTTATGGCGGTACCGCTCAAAGATGCGGGTGCGTTGGGATTTGCGGCTTCTCGCTTTGGGGCAAGCGATATACCGCACATAAAAGAAAATGAGCCTTTACCTGAGGGTGATGACTACAATACTATGAATATATCTGACTGGATTTTCACAAGTGCTTGGGGAAAGAATTTTGGGAAATGGAATTTGGCTTTTGCCTTGCATTTGCTCAAAAGGGAATTAGACCAAAGCGGCTGGGGGTTTCGCTCTGATATTGCAACGGGTTATGAATTTTCAAAAAAACTTATGCTTGCTGGCATAGTCAAAGGCTGGACTTCTTCTGCGGTTAAATGGGAAAGTGGATATTTTGAATATTCTTCACCGGAGGTTTATGCGGCATTTAAGTTCAGGGAACCGCTTCCTTATTTTTATGGAAACTTAAATCTTTACTGGCAAAGTACGGGAATTTTGCACTCTAAATCGGAAAATTGGTTTTTAGCCAGCAGCACAGGCTTGGAATTTGAGACAAATTTTTCTTTAGCCATCAGGGTAGGCTTGGTTAAAATTAGCGATGCTAGCAGTTTAACGCTGGGAGCAGGCATAAAACCCCTTTCCAATCTTTCGGCAGATTACGCTTTCCAAATGCACAATTACCTCTCAAATGTCCACAGAATTTCAATAACCGCCAATTTTTAGCTCAAAAAGAGCCTTAGACACACTCTGCACATAAAGGCTCACAAGTCCGTTGCTGCTTTCGCCCTGGCGATTTGCCCGCAAACTATCATTGCAAAGGGTCTAAGACCAATGGTAATATAGCAAATATCTGCATTTACTATATTCCATATATGCGTTTTCTTTTATTTATTTCAGTAATTTTCTTGCTTTCTTGCGGCAGCGTTGAAAAGCGGGAGGTGGTTCAGGCAGAACACGAAAAGAATATGAGAATTCCTGAAATAGATGATATAATAGTCAAAGACAAAAAGGAATTTTTAGAACGTTGCTATACTCCAGTTTTGAAAAAAATAGCCTCTGAATCGCCACGCCCGTGCGAAACCAAATTGCAACAGCTTTTAGAACGCAGATACTATACGAATTACACTCAGGAACACGTGGATATGGCAGCTGACGAAATATTTTTCAGTGATATTAAAGATAAAATAGCTAAACTAAGCAGAACAAACACCAGAATAAAGAGAGCATTGCAAAAAAGGTTTAGAACTATGGACGAAGTTATGGACTATTATAAATCCAAATACACGTTTAGGGTGGAAAAAGAAAAGTCAGAAAATTAAATGTTGTCCGTTAAAGATAAGTCACTAATCTCCCTCTCTTGGCCCCTTGTTGTTACTTTTGGCATCGGTATGGCATTGCCTATGCTGGATAGTTGGTTTTTATCCAGACGCTCTGTGGAAGCAGCGGCTGGCGTTGGTGCTTTGATGCCTGTGATAGGAACCTTGTTTATGGCAATTCAAGCCTTTGCACAAGCTGGGGCGAGCATTGCATCGCAGTTTTTGGGGGGAGATAAACCCAGGCACGCACAGGTAACCCAAACTCTTGTGATATCTGGCAGTGCGGTTCTAGGGCTTGCTATGGGGATTATACTTTGGTTTGCAACGCCTACCATAGTGACTCTAATGGGTTTGAGTGGAGAGCCTGCGGATGCGGCTATTAAATTTTTGCACACAATAGCACCTGCGGTAATGTTCAGAGCTTTGCAAGGAACTTTAACAAGCCTTGTGGCAACCCACGGCTATACCTTATGGAATTTGTTTGCAAACATAATAACCCTCATAATAAATGCCACTTTGAACTATATATTTCTGGAGGGTTATTTTGGCGTTCCGGCTTTTATGCAAGGTGTTTATGGCGTGGCAATAGCAACAGGTTTGTCTTGGGCTGTTTCTGCCATAGCATTGTGGATAATTGTTGTTTATCATCTTGAACACAAAACACATGTAGGAGATATTAAAAAAGGCTACTATGTGCTTTTGCCCGAATGGCTACGAATAGGGATTCCGGCTGCTGTTGAACCGGTTAGTTTTCAACTGTTTCAGGTTTTTGTTATGGCAATGTTTGTTAAACTAGGTCATGATCTCGGCGATGCATCAATAGTGCCGGCTAGGGTTTTTGCTGGGGCTTTTGCGATGTTTGCGGTGGTTTTAAGCGTTGGGCTTGGAAGTGGTAGCCAAATATTGGTGGCTCATTTGGTTGGCAACAAAGAGTTTGATAAAGCGAATAAAAGAATGCATCAAAGCCTTGTTTGGAGCAGTTCCAGCGCATTCGTGGTGGCTGTGGTGGTTGCCCTAACCGGACAGCATCTGTTGTCTTTTTACACTACTAACCCTGAAATACTGCACTTGGGAGGTTTGCTCCTTTGGTGCGATGTTGCATTGCAGCCGTTCAAAGCCTCCAATATTGTTATAACAAATGCTTTGAGGGCTTCGGGAGATTCAGCATTCCCCGCGGTATTTGGAACCATATCCATGTGGACACTCGGTCTTGGCACAACTCTATTCCTGTGTTTTGGGATTGAGCTTGGAGCGGCGGGTCTGTGGCTTGGAATGGCATCTGATGAGTTCTACCGCTCCATTGCCAACTATACCCGCTGGCGCAGAGGTAAATGGAAGAGCAAGGGAGTGATTAGGTAACTATCTTTCATTTCCTTTTAAATCAAAGATTCGTACTTTTCCGTTTGGCGATGTTTTTTTAATTAAAACACGAGAACCGTCAAAATACACGCGAAGGCTTTCCACATTTTTTTCCGCAGAGGGAATATTCAAAACAGGAGTTGCGTCTTCTGACGAACTACTACTATTACTGCTACTGCTCCTATTACTGCTACTACTGCTACTACTGCTTAGAGCAAGGGAAGAAGAGGAAAAGGAAAAGGAAGAAGAAGAGGAGGAATATGAAGAACTACTACTCCGTGCAATGGAAGATGAGCTAACAATGGAAGATGAACTAACAACAACATTTTCACCAACCATAGCTACTTTAAGAGCGGGTGGCGGGATATCCATATCGCTTGCTATGTAGTAGCCTGGGTGAGGTGGCTGGTTGTAAGATGAATTTTGCCATGCAACTGCAACCCTATACACAGGGTCGTGCATCAGGGTAACAAGGCGTTTCGTAGTTGACATTATTGAGGTGTAAATCCGCAGGGCATTTGAACCGTTGGAGAAAATTACCTCTTCGCGAAAATCGCCGAATAAATCTGCTTGCAGCACAGGGTTGGATTTAGTGCCGTTTATTTGACCGTAGTCGCCAGCAGAAAGCAGATTTTGCCTGCCGCCGCTCACTGTCCATTTATCCACATGATTCCCATCTAAAAGTTCGCGGCTAAAATTGCCGCTCCACCATACCACATGATTCGTTGAATAAGGCAAGCCGCCTAAGTTGTTGCATTTTACATCGTAAAGATTCATGCCTGCAGCCCAGATAGTGAACCCTTTTGTAGGGTCAATCTCTGCGGCAACTCCGCGACCTACGTCTGTATCTGGTTTTGGGACGTTGCAAAGAAATGAACCTTGTTTGCCATCGCCGTTAGCTTGCCTCAATAACATTCCGTGACCTGTGCTTTTATCTTCGTGCGGCATAAAAATCTGCGGAGTTGGAGTTCCCTTAACCATGTGTGCAACGTGAAGAGCATCTCCGTGCCCCCATCCTGTTGTGTGCTTTCCTTTTCCATCGGGACCAATAACTGCGGCTCCGGTGATAATTGAATGTTTGCCGCTGTTATCAACATCTGCCACACTCAACTGGTGGTTGCCTTGACCAGCATAAGCACTGTTGCCAGAAGCTCCAGAGTCAAATCTCCAACGCTCAGTCAACTGTCCATTACGCCAATCCAAAGCGAGGAAAGTCATTCGCGTATAATAGCCGCGCTGAAATACCGCAGAGGGTCTCTCGCCATCTAAGTATGCAACCACGGCATTGAAGCGGTCAACGCGGTTACCGTAGTTATCGCCCCAGCTACTCACAGTGCCTCTTGCGGGCCAATAATCAATAGTGGCTAATTCTTTTCCAGTGGAACCTTCAAAAAGCGTGATATATTCAGGACCGCTGAGAACATAACCGTCTGCGTTGCGGTATGCGGTGGTGTGGTTTGCATTTGCCGCCGGACCTTTGCTTATATATGTTCCGGTGCCGTCTTTAGTGCCAGGTGCGGTTTTCATTATCACTTCGGCTTTGCCATCTCCATCTAAATCGTACACCATAAACTGCGTATAGTGCGCGCCTGCTCTTATGTTCTGCCCCAAATCTATGCGCCATAACCGAGTGCCTGTGAGAGTATAAGCATCTATAAAAACATTATCGGTTACACCCGATTGAGAATTATCCTTGGCATTTGATGGATCCCATTTGAGCACCACTTCATAAATCCCGTCTCCGTCAAGGTCGCCTGTGCTGCCATCTCCGGGGGAATATGTGCCTCCCTGCGCGCCAGTTGCCGGTCTTTGCAAATTGATTTGTATATACCCAGCGTTTGAGCCTTGGGTGTTGTTTATTATCATAGCTTTTTCGCTCGCCTCTTTCTCAACTCCGTCAATCACCGCCCGCACTGTGTAGCTGCTGTTTTGCGCGGCGTTTGCATCTGTGTATGTTGTGGAAGTCGTTATGGGAGTGCTGTTGAGCTTTGTTGCATCTCTATAGACATTGAAGCCCGTGGCATAAGGCTCGTTTGACAAAAGCCGCCAAGATAGGTAGTAACCCTGTCCTTGGCGCACCGCGACAAGACCCCTATTCAGTTTTTCCACTTGCATTGTGCCTGCATACGCAGATATAGAAAAAACTAAACACAAAAATATCCAAGATATTTTTTTCATATTCACCTCTCTTTTCCTTTTAAATCAAAGATTCGTACTTTTCCGTTCGGGAGTGTTTTTTTAACCAAAACACGAGAACCGTCAAAATATATGCGAGTGCCTTCAATATTTTTTTCTACGGAATTAGCAATTAAAACAGGAGTTATGTCTTCGGACGAACTGCTGCTCGGTATGTTTGAACTACTGCTACTGATTTGCAGGCTTGAACTGCTGCTTTGCATTCTTGAACTGCTACTGCTTGACATTCTCGAACTACTACTATTACTGCTACTACTGCTCGGTGCGCTTGAACTACTGCTTTGCGCTTTTGAACTGCTGCTTGCGACAGGCGTTTCTTCTTCGTCTTTTGGCAGAGGTCTGAATCTGTTTGCGTTTGCCGGAGTAGCGGTTCTTATCCAGTCCCACCAATAGCGGATTTGCCATGTGTCGTACACGTTTATGACCTTGGCACCAGTACCATTCCACATAAAGCTCCGCAAGTCTCCCTGCCCAAAAACGCTGCCATCGGAAGTGTTGGGCGGTTTATCAACCCCAACCGCACCGTAAAAATCATACAGCCCAAATCCATGCCCAATCTCGTGCAGCAAAACGCCAGACCCTGCTCCACCGCTTTTTGCCGCAGATATGACATCTTTAGAGGGCAACCGCTCTCCCCACCAACTGCCATGCCCCGCCGCTCCAAAGTCATATTCCGTACACCACAAATACAAATCCACACGGGCATAAGGGTCGCCGCCATATTGGTAATTCATATTGCTCTTTATTGAGGACAAGTTATTCACTCTGGTCATCGCTTTTGGCGCACTCGCTATAAGGTTAGTAGGATGGCTGGCGGATGCCGGACCTGGGTCATCATAATTATTGTTCACCCATACCACCTCATTTGGCTGTTTATCTAAAATCTTGGCACCATCGCTCACCGCCCACCCAGAAATCTTCACGGAAATTTCCTGAAAGGGCCAGCCCTCCATGCCTATAATCTGGCGCATCCACTCATTGATAGCTTGGTGAAGCATAGATGCGATTTGCTTGCGTTCTTCAAGCGTTATGGACTTGGTACTTTCCCATCTAACCCCGTAGTTGATTGAGCCGTTGCCATCCCATATCTGGTCGAAGAGGGTGTTGTACCAGCCCCAGCCTGGCACGGCTAAAGGCATATATGACTCACGAGGATAGCGGTCGTTTTTTATCCAGTCAAAATTTTCTTTCATATTTTTCGGTATTTTGCTCATATCAATCGGCACCGGATCAACCCACCGCGCATAGATAGTGGTGTCTTTTGTAAACTTAGTGCCAGTAGCACCTAAGACAACCTGTGTGCCACCTGTTGCCGCCGCAGTTGTGAACCATCCTCTGAAAACGTAGCCAGGTCTTTTCGGGACTGGCAATGGAGCACCTGTTAAACAGCCTTGGTCGTCTGTAGTTACTATCTTTGGGGCTGGTGCACCGGAGTAGTTTTTATCAAGGGTCAAGGTGACCCCGAACAAAGGCACGGAGAGAAATAGGCTTATGAATATCCAAGATATTTTTTTCATATTTACCTCTCATCTCCTTTTAAATCAAAGATTCGTACTTTTCCGTTTGAGAGTGTTTTTTTAATTAAAACACGAGAGCCGTCAAAATACAAGCGAATGTTTTCCATATTTTTTTCTACTGAGTGAGTTAAAACAGGAGTAATATCTTCGGCAGAACTGCTGCTTTCTATGTTTGAACTGCTGCTACTGCTCGGTGTGTTTGAACTGCTGCTGCTGCTTTGTGCTTTTGAACTGCTGCTACTACTCGGTGTGTTTGAGCTACTACTGCTCGGTGTGTTTAAGCTGCTGCTGCTTTGTGCTTTTGAACTACTGCTCGAAGTGTTTGAACTGCTGCTACTGCTCTGTACATTTGAAAGTCCGTAGTCTATCACCATTTTTGGGTAGAGTTCCAAGCGAGCATTTGACCTGCGAGCGTTGTTGGTCCAGTCAAAAAGAGGCTTTGAATCGTCTCCTGAAAATTCCTGTGGTTCCCAGGCAAAGGTGCCTAGTCCTTCGTTTTCTGGCAGGTTGTAAACCGCATCGTTCACTTCGCGATGAAAGTCTGCGTATTCTGCCACGGCAATTTTAATGTTGTGATTTTTGGATATGGCAGTCATAACCCTTTTCAAAGAATCCACATTGCCATGCCATTTTGGATAATAAGATAAACCAATAACATCTATTTTATTTGCCGCATTTGCCTCTACTTTATTCAAATTTGATTTGAGAGTATTGAGCCAGCCAAGCGGATTTTCGCTGTTTATGGTGTGCATCATTATCTTAATATTTGGGTCAACATCTTTTACCCCATTTATGCCCGCAAGCACTAACCTAGCAAAAGCATCTCCATTGTTTTTGCCTTCGGGGTGTATCATTCCGTGAACAACTTCATTGCCCACCTGAACCATATCCGGCAAAGCTCCAGCCTCCTTGAATTTCTGCAAGCTCTCTTTGGTGTAGGAGCGCACCTTGTCGGACAGCAGCGCAACGGTGTTAAGGCTTTGCCAAGATACGGGTTTATATTGCTTGCCGGGGTCTGCCCAAGTATCGCTGTAGTGAAAGTCTAACAAAAATTTCATGCCGGCATCTTTTACCCTTTTCGCAACTTTTATAGTGGAATCCAGTCCGCAATATCCAGCAGCAGAGTACGGATATGGGTTCCAGCCGCTGTTATCAACTTTGCTGGCATCTGTCGCCTTTGGGTCAACAAAAAGGCGCAAGCGTATATAATTGAACCCAACCCCTTTAAGTATTGAAAGCAAATCGCCCTCTTGACTGCCTCGGTAATATTTTACCCTCTCATTCTCCCTCTGCTGCATCCAAGATATATCCGCCCCCAGCACATAAGGTTCGTTTTGAGCATAAACAATGCTGGCAGTGAGAGAAAGCGTTAAGATAAGAAGGATTTTATGGTTCATATATATAATATATATTTTTTTGGACATATTGCGAAATTTTTCCTAAAAAATTTTCTATATTTTTCGTTATGGAAACTTTACAAGCAACCCAAATAGCACCGAATTTTTCTAGGATAGCTGAGAATTTGCAAAAAGGCAAGCGGTTTGGTATTCTCTATGGCAAAGCGAAAAAGCCTGTGGCTATGCTTGTTCCTTTTGAAGAAAAAACAAGAAAACGAAAAATTGGCATTTTAGACGGCAAAGCAAAAATTGAATTTGCCAAAGATTTTAAAATGACAACAGAAGAATTGCTGGAATTAAAGTGAATATATTACTGGATACACATACCTTGCTTTGGGCAATAGGACAAAGCAATGAACTTTCTAAGAAAGTTATTAAAGAAATTGAGAATACCGATAATGAGATTTTTGTAAGTGCGGTTTCTCTTTGGGAAATTGCGTTAAAAAGCAGCGTAGGCAAGTTAAAACTTTCGTTCTCTGTCGCAAACATTGCGGATTATTGCAAAAAAATGGAATTTACCCTTTTGCCGCTGGAACCTTGGATGCTTTGAATAGCAAAGACCTACCGTTCAAGGCTAGTCATAAAGATCCGTTTGATAGGCTACTTATTTATGTATGTATAAAATATGGCTATGTGCTTGCGAGCAAAGACAATAATATGAAATTTTACAAAGATAATGGATTAGCTGTATTATGGTAAAACAATTTTCTATATTACACCCAAATATGCCTTCTAGCAACAAAATAACATTTGCCAGACCCTGCACCGCAAGCTCTAAGAGTGGTTTTAAGCCCTTCTTTTTTTCGGTGGGCAAAAATAATTTTGAATTGCAGATAAGCGATTCTAGCGTTGCCCCCCCCCCCCCCCCCCCCCCCCCCCCCCCCATAAACGCGGATTTTCTCGGCTCCGTTGGCAGGGGGTTGTGAATATGGCAAAATCATTTCTCATTTTGCTGCTTTTTGCTTTTGTCGCTTTTGGGCAAGAGGAGCAGAAGCGTGTTGCGATATTGAATACGGAAGGACCCGACGACTTAACCTATCTGAGCGTGAGGCTGCGTGAAATTGCGGTAAAAGTATTGCCAAAAGATAAATATTCCATAATGACCGCAGAAACCATAATAGACAAGCTAGGCTCAAAGGAGAATGCCCGAAAAGTTTGCAGAGAGGCACAATGCTTGGCGGAAATAGGAAGGAAAGTGAGCGCTGCTTATGTCGGGCAGGCAAGGGTTGGGAGTTTCGGGGGCAATTTTACCATAAGCATGGAATTGTACAATGCTGCCAGTGGTACCTTGGTTGATTCCTTTACTGGCGATGCCAAAGACGTATTCGGTTTGCTTGCGGTAATAAACGAAAAAGCACCGCAAATGTTCGGTAAAATGCCCGGAGTTTCAAGCAGACCTATTATTGAAGGCGGCATAGGAGGTGTGCAAATCAAGGGAGATGATTACGAATTTGCAGGCGGAAAACGTTATGTGGCAAGCATTTCAAGCGACCCGGAAGGAGCTGGTTTGAGTTTTAACGGCTTGCCACTTTCCAGCTGCAAGGAAACGCCTTGCAAAGTAGAGCTTCAAGAAGGCAGTGTCCGCATAATAGCGAATTTGGAGCAATACGAGATAGCAGACACAACCGTTTCTATAAAACAGAATAATCAGAGCATACGCATTCGGATGAAGGCGAATTTCGGGGTTTTGGAGATAAAGCCTGCTTATTCAAATGACATTGGCAAAAATGAACAATGGAGTTTGTCCATAAATGGCAAAACCTTTTCCTCTTTTGAAAACAGGCTTTCGCCCAATAAATATAGCGTGGAACTTAGCCATAGGTGTTATGAGGCTATAAATTTTGAGGCAGGCATAAACAAGGGCAAACGTGAAGTTTTTGATATGGCTAGCCATATAAAGCTAAAGAAAGGCGGCTTGGTTTTAAGCACAGAAACTGATGACGAACCTGTGAGCGAGCCTGTTTTTGTGAATGGCGTACAGGTTGGTGAAACGCCTTTTAGTGGCTCCGTGCCTTTGTGTGCCAAGATTGAAATCGGCACTGGCAGGGAAGAGGTAAGTGTGCAAATTAAACCTAATAAATCGGTGACATATACGCATAAGATGAATACGGAAGAATGGTGGCAAAGGAAGCGAAGGCTGGAATTGCAGGCTAGACAAGAGGTAGAACTGAAACGGCTGGAACAAAAGCGAAAGGAGCAAAAGCTGGAGGTTGAGCAGCAACTTAGACAGGAGGCAGAGCAAAAGCTGGCGGTTGAGCAGCAAGCTAGACAGAAGGCAGAGCAAGATATAGAACGATCTAAGCGCACAATAAGGCTTGGAGCGCGTTGGAGAGGAGGTTTTCGCTGGCTGGCCGATGAGCTTCACAGCGGTTACTTAACTCCGGGATTAACGCTAAATATCAGGATAATAGATATGATAAATCTTGCCTCAGAGTTGAACTACAGTTTAGTTTTTTATCACCATGTTTATCAAACAATAGAAGTCCCTGCTTTGCTTAGACTGCAACTACCTGAGGGTTTAGGGTACAAATATGCTGAAGCCGGATTTCAGTGGGGATTTCCAGTTAGCTACAAAGCAACTAGGGTAGAAAGAGACAAAGGACTTGTCTTTGGGTTTGGACTTCGTGCATTTGATTTTAGCATAGGGATGAGACTTACTTATCCTTTGACAAAATTGGACAAGGACGGGAATATTAATGCTCCTATCATAGTGAGTATTCTTACCTTGGCTTATGATTTCTTTTGATTATGGATTACACAAACCTTGCCAAAACCGTGTTCCCAAGTTTTGGAAGTGCGAACAAAAATATGAAACAAAAGCTGTTTTCGGGTCAATGGAACCAAACGTTTTCAGCTTGCTCTTTCTGGCACGGTGTGAAGCAAATATTTAAAAGGGAAGCACAAAAGTCAATGCGCAACAACATTTGAAGCCGCATACAATGGATAAATCTCAACATTATCTATTTTTCCAAAATTTTCGCTTGAAATCCTAATTCCCATTTTACTGTTTTTTTCTTGCATAAATAAACGCAAACTAGGCATGGCTCCTTTTGAGCCAGATTTCACCTCAATTGGAATTATAGCGTTATTTTTTTGTATAACATAATCAACCTGAGCATTGCTCTGTTTTTTCTCCCTGTGCCAATAATATAACTTTTGCGGAACATAGCAAGAAGATGCTTTTAAAATTTCTAAACCAGCGAACATTTCTGCCAAAGAACCCATATTTACTGTTTTGAAATCATCGGCTATTATTATCTGCGAAGCATCGAAATCAAGCATTCGCAAAAACATTCCAGTATCTAAAAGCAGCATCCTTCTGCGCTTGGAATTGGCACCTGCGCCAAGAGGAATGCCATTTGCGGAACTGTGCGTAACGGGAATTACCAACCCTGCCATTATAAGCAGTTCCAAGGATTGTTTAACTTGCAAATTATTTAACCCTGCAACACGCTCATAAACAAATTTTCCATCCATTTGGCTAGCTACGGATTCAAACACATTTTCAATATGAGCCACAGGGACTCTTTTTTTATATTTAGCAAAATCGTTTTTATATGAAATTATTAAATCATCTATAACCATTTGGCTTTTCAAAAAACTTTGGGTTTCGGCATATTTTGCAACTGCTTCTGGCATTCCGCCAGTGATAAGGAAAATTTTCAGCAATTTATTTAATTCTTTGTGTATTGGTTCAGACAAAGGATTTTTTGAACTTGCCTGCTTGCAAGCTTTAACCAACATTTCGTTTTTCTGTGCAAGCAAAAATTCTTCAAAAGAAAAAGGATACAAATATAACGAGCGTATTCTCCCAACGGCAAATGAAGGCATTTCCTCTATTGCAAATTCCAGTAAAGAGCCTGCCGCAATCAAATGCAATTCTTGGTATTTTTCATAAAAATATCTGAGTTTTGAGAGAGCTGCCGGGCAGCTTTGAATTTCATCAAAAAATAAAAGAGTTTCGCCAGCTACAATTTCTTTTCTATAAAAGAGCGAAAGCTGTGTGCAAATTTCTTGCGGAGAATTGAATTTTTCAAATAAGGCATGAACGTTTTTGTCATCGTCAAAATTTACTTCAACATAATTTTTAAACGATTTCCCCAAATTGCGAACCGCAGACGACTTGCCCACCTGCCTAGCTCCTCGCAAAAGCAAAGGTTTCCTGTCGCTTTCCCGTGCCCAAGAATGCAAAACAATATCTATTTTTCGCTCAAAATAACCGGTTTTCATAAAAAGTCAGGGTAAATATAGTAAATTTATTGCAAAAAGTCAGGGTAACGCCAAGGCATTTAGCAATTTTTTTATACGTCTATTTGCCATAATAGATTTAAAATAGAAAGATTTTGCACAAATTTCGGGGCAAACTTAACTTTGACAAGATTAACCCCCGTAATCTTATCAAAAAATGATAAGATTACTATATTACATAAATGCCTAAATACATTCACGAATACAAAGGTTATCCAAAGTTCATTTGGGATAAAGATGCCCTATTGAACCTTTTAACCCGTGTTTCCGTGCTGCAAGGCAAGGTTCTCGGCAAAATGCAGCAATTCGGTTTTGGAGTGCAGCAAGAAGCTATGCTGAATGCTTTAACGGAGGAAATTACAAAATCCAGCGAAATAGAGGGCGAGATACTGAATAGCGAACAAGTGCGTTCTTCACTTGCAAAGTGGCTTAACATAAATCTGGAAAAAGAAACAAAGCCTTCGCACCATATAGAGGGCATAGTAGAAGCCGTGATGGATGCTGTTCGCAATTACAAAGAACCATTGGACGAGGAACGTTTATTTAGTTGGCACGGAGTGCTTTTCCCAACAGGGCGTAGCGGTTTGCATAAAATTAGGGTAGCGGAATTTCGTGATTCGGAAATAAGCGTAATATCCAGCAAGGAATATAGGGAAGTGGTTCATTACAAAGCTCCCGCGCCCGAAAAAGTTCATAAGCAAATGAAAGAGTTTTTGCATTGGCTAAACGCCAAAAACAATGAAAACCCCTTGCTCAAAGCAGCAATAGCGCATTTATGGTTTGTGATAATACACCCTTTTGACGATGGCAATGGGCGTTTAACTCGCATTATAACAGAGATGATGCTAGCACGTTCAGAAGGCACAAGTTTGCGATTTTATTCTATGTCTGCGCAAATTCAAAAAGAAAAAAAAGAATATTACAGAGTGCTGGAATTAACCACTACTGGCGAGCTTGATATAACAAGGTGGCTAACTTGGTTTTTGGAATGCTTGGAACGCTCAATAGAAGCCAGCGAAGAAATAATCGGCAAAGTTTTGCGCAAAGCCGTATTTTGGCAAAAGAATTCGGCGGAGATACCAAATAAAACACAACGAGAAATAATAAATCGCTTGCTAGGCGGCTTCACAGGAAATTTGACTTCTGGGAAAATCCAAAAAATATTCAAAATTTCGCAACCAACAGCTATAAGAATGCTAAACGATTTAGTGGAAAAGGGATTTTTGGCAGTGCGGGGCGCGGGGAGAGGGACGCATTATGTTTTGGCAGATTCTTTTACTATATTACCCCCATGAACTACTTCAATACCTTGCCATTGCGCATACAACTGGAAGAACTCGGCAAATGCCGTTTTATGGACGCATCTGAATTTGCTCGCGGCGTGGAAGCGCTTAAAGGCAAAAAAATTGTGATTATTGGTGCTGGCGCACAGGGCTTGCATCAGGGCTTGAACTTGAGGGATAGCGGGTTGGATGTTTCCTACGCGCTTAGGCAAGCAGCCATTGACGAAAAGCGAGCCAGCTTTACAAATGCTAGCGAAAATGGGTTTAAGGTTGGAGTGTATAAAGATTTGATTCCAACAGCAGACTTGGTTTGCAACCTCACGCCAGATAAGCAGCATTCCAAAGTTGTGGCAGAAATTATGCCTTTGATGAAAAAAGGCTCGGCACTTCTTTACAGCCACGGATTCAATATTGTGGAAGAGGGAATGCAAATACGAGAAGACATAACCGTTATAATGGTTGCTCCAAAAGGACCTGGCTCTGAGGTTCGCGCGGAATATGTGCGCGGTTTTGGAATGCCATCTTTGGTTGCCGTTAAAAGAGAAAACGACCCTGAAGGCAAAGGTTTAGACTACGCAAAGGCTTATGCCGTTGGGCTTGGCAGCGACCGCGCCGGAGTTTTGGAAAGCTCCTTTATTGCCGAGGTGAAAAGCGATTTGATGGGCGAACAAACCATTCTTTGCGGAATGTTGCAAACAGGTACTCTGCTCTGCTTTGAACGCATGGTTCAGCTTGGGGTGGAACCCGCCTACGCATCCAAACTTTTGCAATACGGCTGGGAAACTGTGTCTGAGGCTCTTAAACAAGGCGGCATAACAAATATGATGGATAGGCTCTCAAACCCAGCAAAAATAAAGGCTTTTGAGCTTTCCGAAGAATTGAAAACCATTATGAAACCTCTTTACCACAAGCACCAAGACGATATTATTTCTGGCGAATTTTCCTCTACTATGATGAAAGACTGGGCAGATGGCGATAAAAAATTGCTGGCGTGGCGCGATGCAACTGGTAAAACCGCTTTTGAGAAAACCGCCGCCACCGAGGTTCAAATCACAGAACAGGAATATTTTGACAGGGGCGTTTTGATGGTTGCAATGGTAAAGGCAGGCGTTGAGCTTGCATTTGAAACAATGGTGAGCGCAGGAATGAAACCAGCCTCTGCTTACTATGAATCTCTGCACGAAACTCCGCTGATAGCAAATCTCATTTCTCGCAAAAAACTCTACGAAATGAATAGGGTTATTTCCGATACCGCAGAATACGGTTGCTATCTGTTTGCAAACAGTTGCGTTCCGCTTTTGGAAAACTTTATGCAAGCACAGGGCAAAGATGTTATAGGCGCAGTGTTCAACGAAGGCAAATCGGGCAGAGTGGATAACCGCCGCTTGATTGAGGTGAATACAGCCATAAGACAGCACCCTGTGGAAGAAATTGGAGCGTGGTTGCGTAGCAAAATGCGTGGAATGAAGCAGTTGTAATTACAGCACAAACTCTTTCGTTTTTCCTTTATCTTTTTTGGTAACCGATATTGCCTCTAAATATACAGAGGCGGCTCTTTCTTTAACAATGGCTTCAACCATAATCCATTCATTTTGTCTAAAGTTGAGTCTCTCTTTTTTATACACAAATTCAAAACCAGCCCTGCCATCATCTCCGCAGCAGCCAGCGGTTTTTCTAAAAATTTCATAATGTTCATGGTTGTCGTCGTCCATGTATTTTTCAAAAAAGCCTTCAATTTGAACTATTTTATCCCCATAAGTTTGCGGGTTTAAATAAATATCCCTCACCTGTTGCACAAAAAGCCTGTCTTTGAGGAGGCAAAAGGATTTGTTTGTTTGCGCCATTGCACCTTGGCAAAAGAGCAAAAGCATTAAAAGAGGCAAAGCGAAAATTTTCATAGCAACTCCTTTTTTCTTTTAAAAAATGAAATCAAACAAAAACCTAAAAACGAAATCAAATTCACCGCAACAATGCTAGCTCCTGTTGGAACATTGTAAACAAATGAAATTACCATTCCCATAAAAAAGCAAATAACAGAGAGAAAGGCAGAGCATACAACAACAGATTTAAATGTTTTCAAAAGCCGCATAGAGGTGAGTGCTGGGAAAATAATCAAACTTGAAATTAGCATAGCCCCCATAATCCTCATTCCTATAACTATTATCACAGCGGTTAAAAGCGCGAGCAGCATATTGTAAAATTCAATATTCGTTCCGCTAGCTTTGGCATAGTTTTCATCAAAAACCACGGAGAAAATTTTATTGTAAAAAAATACGAATAAAAAAAGTATCACAACAGAAATTGCAACGCACAAATACACTTCCTCTTGCTTTATAGCCAAAATACTTCCAAACATATAATTGCAAACATCCGTATTCATTCCAACAGTCAAAGATATTATAATCACGCCTATTGCAAGCGAGCTGCAAGAAATTATAGCTATAGCCGCATCCCCTTGCATTTTTGAGCTTTCCCTAATTCTGAGCAGCAAAAAAGCCGCGAGCATCACAAGCGGAATGGAAACTTTGAGCGGCGAAAGCCCAAGCGGAACCGCAATGGCAAGCGTCCCAAAGCCAACGTGCGAGAGTCCATCACCTATCATTGAATATCTCCGCAAAACAAGCGGCAATCCCAAAAAAGAAGCACAAAGCGAAACGCAAGTTCCAACTATTATTGCTTTCACAACAAAGGCGTATGAAAACAGGTCTTCAAGTAGTTCTAGCATTGTTCTCCCCCAAATTCAACACCCTATCGCAAAGCCCACTCGTCCCCTCAACATCGTGAGAAACCATAATTATAGTTGCGCCACTTGAATTTATATCCTTCAAAATGCTGCACATCTGCTTTGACGATGCGGCATCCAAACCGCTCATCGGTTCGTCTAAAAGAAGAAGTTTTGCCTCGGCACAGAGCATTCTCGCTAGCAAAACTCTTTGTCTTTGACCGCCGGATAATTCTTGAATAGATTTGCGCTTTAATTGCTCAATACCTAGAAGCTCTAGATTTTTATCTGCTTGCTTTTTATTGTTTTTGCTGTAAAAATAAAATTTTGAATGTCTGCAAAGAGTGCCAGAGAGGACAACTTCGTAAACGCTTGCGGGAAAATCTTTTTGAACCCTAGTTTGTTGCGCCATATAGCCTATGTCGTTCTTTTTTATGCCGTGAAATTCTATGCTGCCGCTATTTAGTTTCACAAGCCCAGCAATGCTTTTTAGCAGAGTGGATTTTCCTGAGCCGTTTTCGCCAAATACTCCCAAGAAATTTCCTGCATCCAATTCAAAACTGCAATCCTTTAGAGCAAAGGCAGATTCGTATTTTACGCAAACTTGTGTGCAGGAGAGAATTTTCATCTCTTGTTATTCTTCCAAAAGTCCGGTTTTTAAATTCGCTATATTCTGTTTTAGTAAATCCAAATATGTTATTCCGCTTTCAAAATCTTGTTTTGAAACATTGTGATAGGAATGCAGCAAAAGCATTTTTGCTCCTGTTTGCTCTGCCACCGCCTCTGCTGTGTTTCGGTTGGTCAATTCAACATAGTATATATAGGGAACTTTATTGTTTTTTACCGTGTTAATCAAAAAAGCTATCGTTTTTGGATTAGCATCTGATTGGTCGGAACAGCCGGAAAATGCGGCTGCATAGTCCAAGCCGTATTCCTCGGTTAAATAGCGGAAGGGGAATCTATCTGCTACCACAATTTGCTTTCTTTTTGCGGAACCAACAATTTGCGAGAGTTCCTTTGATAAACTGTCTATTTGCGAAACATAAGTTTGAGAATTTACTTTATACTTTTCGCAATTTGCGGTATCTTTCTCGCAAAGCGCATCCTTTATTGCATTAATCATCAAAACTGCATTTTTAGGGCTTGTCCAAATATGCTCATCGTATTCCACTTCAAGTTTGCCTGGTTCATGTTCTTCTGATAGTATCGGGTCATTTTCTTTTTCTTCGGGTTGCATACCTTCTTTCTCTTCTTCTTCGTAGAGTTTAACAAAATCAAACAAACGGGTAATTTTCATTTTTGTGGTATCTAGTGTGCTTAAAATGCGTTCAATCCACGCATCGTTTTCGCCGCCTATGAATAAAAATACATCTGCGTTTTGAATGTTTCTTATATCTGCTGGACTTGGATCATAAGAATGTATGGAACTTCCCGGTGGAGTGAGCATTGTTATATTTGCCTGTTCTTTTGCAATTGCTCTTGAAAAATCATAAAGAGGGAAAATTGTAGCAACCACATTTAACTTGCCATCAGGTGAGGCTTTAGGTTTTTTCTCTTCGCAAGAAGTTGCTAAAATTATGCACAAAACAAAAAGTGGGATTTTTTTTAACATAGCGTATAAGTTAGAAAAATTTCACTCGCATTTCTCGCACACGCCAGAAATTCTAATTGCATATTCTATATGCTTAAATTTAGCTTTTGTAGCGGCTACATTTATCACTTTTGCCAAATTCTCAACTTGTATTTCGTAAATGGCATTGCATTTTTCGCAGGTTATATGCTCGTGGTATTTTTTTGTTTTTTTTGCTTCGTAGTGAATGTGTCCATGCCCAAAATCAACAGAGCTTAAAATTCCGGCTTCTTTCATAGAAGCAAGCGTTCTGTAAACTGTGGCACGGCTTATGTTTATGCCGTTTCTGTGCATTTGCGAGGTTAACTCATCGGCAGAAAAATGATAAAGGGCAGACATCGCTTCTTTTAAAATAACTTCACGCGGTTGCGTGTACAACAAACCTTTAGATTTCAAAAAATCTTTATAGACTTTAATGGTTTCTTCTAGATTCATTGACGAAGACATAAATAAAAATGTAGAAAAATTTCACGCTCTTAATCGTATTCTGGCTTTGTGGTGAGAACCACGGATATTCCGTGCAACCCGTGGAAAGCCAGCGCAAAGCGACTTATGAACAGTTTTGGTGTTCGTACTCTAAAGCCAAAACCATAAGAGTTTCTTAAATTAAAAGATGAGAAACGCCCCAGGTCATTGCTATAAATTCCATATTCATTAAAAATAAGCATATCTGCATAGCGGTCTATGGGCCAGCGGTATTCATTTGAAATGCCTGCAATAATGGCTCCAGTGAAAGCACTTTCTTTATACGCGCGCAGCGGAAAATTTCCGCCTAACCTACCCATAGCGGTGAACGGAGCCTTGCCTTCATTATCTTCTATCATATATCGTGCTTTCAACTGAGTTATAAGCACTCGCCTGTCTAAAGTAACTTCCCTTATGTTTATGGGATTCAACATTTCAATGGCTTCCGAAAAAGATAAATTCTTTAACTTCTCCCTATTAGCATCGCTTTCTGCAACCGTCATAGCGTAGCTTCTGTGGCCCAGCAATAAGTAATACACATAACGGCTTTCGGCAATATGGTAATTGTGGTCTTTTGTACCATTATAAGAGCTAACAGGCACATAAGAATAGCTCACGGAAAATTTATACCCTTTGGTTGCTGAATATGGCTCGTTAAGGCTGTTGTAAAGCAAGGAGAGCGTTAGCGGATAACTTTCAAAACGCTTGTAAAAACCGCGATTGAAGACATACGCATCATTCATTACGGTATCTTCTATGCTAGGAAAATCAAATCTGTGAAAATTGAAAGATGAGCCAAATTCCAAATCCCAATCCCCATGCAATTTAAATCCAAGATAAGAACTTAAAAGAACAGAGCTATCTGCAAAGAAAATATTAGTTCCATAAGAACTTCTAAATGAATTATTCCCATATTCCTTATAACTTGCATTCAACCTTGAATATAAAGATGTGCCGATAATTTTAGTTTTTTTATAACGCATAATTGCATCTAAATCTCCGTTAACATAGCGATGCGGAGATAAAAACATATTATCATTGTCAAAGAAAAGCTCCGTATGCCAGTAGGCAAAGCCTATGTTGGCAGAACTACCCAAACGAGCATCTATTGTGGGGTAAAACATTATATGCTTTTTTTCGCCATAAGTTATGAGATTTGCCCCCTTTTCTATTATATCTTCCTTTGATAAATATATTAACGGCGGTATCACCGGATATATCAAAAACTCAACAGTAGGCTGTACTATATGCTCAAAGGGCCAAGACACAATGGTCAATAAGGTATTTTTAAGTTCTACATTCACAATAGAAGTATCTGAACTAGCCTCTTGCGCTCTGGCGCAAAAAGCAAAAAGAAAAATAAAAACAAAACCTTTTTTCATTTACTAAATTTGAAATTTACAAATGTTTTCTTTAATAACAAGATTTTTGCTCTCTTTGCAAAAGGTTCCAAAACTGATAATAGTTTTTGCCTTTGCCTTGTCTGCCCTATGCGTATATCCCGTTTCAAATTTGCGTTGGGAACTGGATATGGCAGATTTGCTTCCAAAAGAACATTCCGCAATAGTCACTCAGAACCAGGTGTATAAAGAATTTGGTGGCTGGCAAACCTTGATTATTCTCTCAATATCCCCAGACAGTGCGGCAAATGTGAATTTTATCGCAAACTTGGCAGCATCTTTGGAGCAAAATGCTTTGGTGAACCTCGCAGAGTACCGCACAGAGGCAGATTTTTACAGAGAGCATAAATTGTTATATATAAATCTCCACGATTTGGAAACCATCAGAGACAGAATTAAAAGCCTTGTGGCAAAGCAAAAAGAAAAAATGAATCCTTTTATAGTTGAACTGGTGAAAGATACTTTAGCACCAAGCGAACCATTTTTTCATTTAGAAGACATTGAGCGAAAATATTTGCAAAAACTGAAAAACTTTAGAGGTAGCACAGATGGAAAAATACAAGTTCTGGAAATTTATCCAGCGAAAAATAATTTAAGCCTGCCAGATATGAGAAAATTGTATGGGCTTGCAAAAGCAAAAGCCGATTCTCTTGGCGAGCAAAAAAATATAAATGTGCTTTATGGCGGGGCGGTTTACGATTTTGTGGCAAATAGCAGAACTTTGCTATCGGAGGTTAGAACCCTAGCATTGGTTTCTGCGCTTGTGTTATTTGCCATATTTGTTTTTTTCTGTTTCAAAATACCAGCTATATCCTTAATTACGGCTTTGTGCCTAGCTATGGCAACCTTGTGGACATTCGCGGGGGTCTCAATTTTATTCGGCAGAATAAATATATTAACAATAATACTCGCTCTTATAATACCAGGGCTTGGAGGGCGAAATGCCACCCATTTGCTTTCAAGATACACAGAAGAAATGCAAAAAGGATTAAGCGTTAAGCTCGCTTTGGAAAGCACTATACTCGGCATAGGGCAACCTTTTACCGTTAGTGCCTTTATAAGTTCTTCAATGCTCTTTTGCCTATTTTCCATTCCCTTGCAGGGAATAAAGGAGCTTGGGATTGCAGGAGGGCTTGGAATATTATTTGATTGGTTCGCAATAAGCGTGGTGCTTCCCGCTATGCTGATATTTTTGCAAAAAAAACATAATTTTACTCTTCTTGCAAAGATAACCTTTAAGTTTTCTGATTTTTCGCCAAGACCCTTGAATATAAACAAAAAGTATATAGCAGCCGTTTTGTTTGTCACCGTAGCCATTACTGTGCGTGGAGTTTTTCCAGAAATGGAATATCGTTTTTCAAAAACAGAGTTTGCAACACCTTCCGAGCCTGTGTACGGAATTTTAAAAGAGATAGGAGAATACAAAGCTGAACCTGTTATTGTTATTTTTCCAAACGCGAAGTACGCAGAAGTTGCCGCAGACAATTATCCTGATATAAATTGGGTGACTCTTGCAAGCCTTTTACCGCGTGAGCAAGATAAAAAATTGAGAATTTTGGGAGAAATTAAAAGTGCCCTAAGTCCAGAAATTTTGGAAACGCTCGCTGGCAGCGAGCTTACAAATGCAAACAAGATTGTGGAAAGCTGGAACTTGAAACCTGTGGAACCAGCAGATTTTCCAGATAGTTATCATTTGAAATTTTTGGGCAAAGACGGCAATATTGGGGAATTTGGTTTTGTTTTTCCCGCCTTTGATATTGATGACGGACTTGAGTGCCGCAGGTTTGCAAAAAGCGTAAATGAAATTTCAATTTTTGGCAAGCCTCTTGCAAGCACCGGAAATCCCATAATACGTGCCGCGCTTATGGATTTGAGCTTGCCAAAGCTACGCAGATGCACCATATTTGGCTGCATGGCAATTCTGCTTTGGCTTTTAATATTCAAGAATATGAGGAACCACATATTTTTGATTCTTGTATCTCCGGCTATTGGATTTTTGTGGTTTTTTGGAATTCTGAATTTGTTTAACATCCCTTTAACCGTTTATAGCATTTTAGCTCTGCCTTTTTTGATAGGTATTTCCATAGATGGCTCGCTGTTTTTGTGGCAGAGATTTTGGGAAGAAGGAACAGGCTCGCTAAAATTTGTTTGCATAAAAACCGGAGGAACGGTGATTATTTCTTATCTAATACCAATAGCGGCTTTTTCAAGTGTATGTTTTTCTTCGCATCCAGGTTTAAAAAGCCTTGGCGTGACGGCGGTTATAGGCATTTTAAGCACAGTTCTGGCTCATATAGCCATATTCCCAATCACAGCCTCTCTTATTGAAAAAAGAAGAAAGCGCCAAGCCTGATAAAAGGATTTTTCCCGTCGAGAAGTTTTCCAACTGCATCGCTTTGCAAGCGAGTTTCAACCGCCCAATTTTTATACTCATAGCGCATACCTGCATAAGCACCTGGCTCATAATTGCTAATTTCAAAAATTTTTATTTTCGTATCATCGTTTTTATCGTCTAATAATACATAAGAAGAAATGCTGTAATTAGCACCAACAAAAATGAGCAAATGTTTTGTTAAAGCAATTTCTCCAAAAAAATTTGGAGAAATTATAACTTGGAAAGAATAAAAATTATCAGAATCAAAATAAGAAAGTTCATTGTTTAAGCCGGCAATAAATTTGAGCTTATCGCTTTGCAAAATTTTATAACCAAAACTAAATAGAAATTCTATGTCTGTGGAATAGTCAGCAAAATCAAATTTCCTAGGGGTGAAATTATATTCTTCGTATGCGTATCCAGAAGTAGAAGTTTTATGGCGGTCGTAGCTAAACATTAAATCCCAAACCAGCCTATCGCCACCAGTTATTCCAATATATGCTTCTTTAACAGACTCTTCTTGTTTATAACGAACAACATCACCATCGTCATTATCATTATAATAATCACTTATGATTTCTTTACCGGTATGCGCATAAATAACTGAACTGCCTAAAGGAACAGAAAAATTTAAGCCAATATTTTGATTTGATGAACATTCATAGTTGTCATCATCAATGCGTTCGCAACGCCTATAAGGAGAAACATTCAAAAAAAGCCCATAAAAGCTTTTGGCAAATCCGAGCATCAAAGATCGGTCAAAGCCTAGAAGCGCAGAGCCACCCGCCAAATCAAAAGCCGAATAACCAGAGCCAGGTAGAGGTGAAACATATATAAATTTTTGCTCGTAAATATCGCTTGGTTTTTGAAGGATATCTTCGATGGTTGGAGCCGCACCCAAGGTTCCGTAGGGATTATATGCAAAACCGCGCAAGGTCTGCTGCGCAAAAACGAGTGCTACGCATAAAAGCATAACTTTAACAATATTCATAAACATAGTATGGTAAATATATAAAATTTATATCGCTTGCGACAAATCAAAGACCAAATGCGAAAGTTTGAATTTATCTGGCTTAAAGTCGTTGAATGTCGTTTTAAGGGCATAATCCAATCTTATGGTTAAAAACTGCCATTTATAGCGGAGTCCAAGCCCCACAGACATTTTTTCGGCGGTTTTATAGGAATCATTTGAATCGCTTATGTGAGCCCAGTCTGTGAATTGCACAAACTGAAAATTGCGAAGCGTATTCCAAGGTGGAATTATTCTCAGTTCCTCATTTATTCTGTAATAAGTTGGTGAAAGCCCACCGTCTTTAACCTCTACTATTTTATTTTTGGTAGAATCGTATTTTTCAGTGATTATGTATGGATACACGCTCCTAAAAGCATAGCCGCGCAAGGTTCTGCCGCCTCCCTGATAAAAAGTTTGAGCGTCATCTTTTCCAGCATTGTTGAAAACATTTCCATAGCTAAAAGCAAGGGCACTGAGTAAATTTTTGAAAAAAGGAATATAAAGATAAGAAGATATGTCTGTATATATAAAACCATGATCCAAGCTCGCATTCCAAGACTCGTTTTTCAATTCTCCGCCAGCACCAAGCGCAGGAACAAATCTAAAACCTAAAACAGGGTCGTGGCTATTGTCGGTAAAATCAAATACCAAGCCTATTTCGTCTTTTATCTTAAAATAATCATCAGCTTCCGATATTATCCGTCTTAAAAACCTAAAATCAAGAGTGTTCCTAAATCGAATGCGACTGGAAAGACCAAATGATATATTTGCCCTATTTACTAATTCCCATCTTTCAACAAGGCTGTCACGAATGGTTGGATCAGGTAGCTTTTCGTGGTTAAAAAATATTTTCTCATCTAATCGTATAGCTGTTGGTATCCAAGAGACTCCGGTGCCAAATAGCAAGGGATGTGCGTAGTTAAAAGCGAGTTCCTGACGATTTTCTGCAAGCATAGTGCTAACGCCAATCTCGTGAAAAGAACCGAACAAATTTCGGTGCATAGAAGACAGCGACATTCCAAAACCGTAAACCTGTTCAAAAAAGAAACGATAATTTGCCTCTCCCGGAACTCTTTCATAAACGGTTAAGGTAATATCAGAAAGACCGTTTGCTTGCAAAGTGTCTTCTAGCCTAACCTGCGAAAATAACTGCGTTGAAAATAACTTTGTTCTGAAAGAAAAGAAATATCTTTCGTTCACTATGGAATCGCGTGGTATTTCCCACAATTTGTACAACCAAAGAGTATCGGAAAGCCCGCGTTCCGGTTCTGTTTGCCCTGGCAGCAAACCAGAGCGAAAAACCACGCTCCTAAAATTTCCCATGCGAACTTGAACGTTAGGGTCTGTAAAGTAACGAACATTCACATTTTTTTTCACTGTGTCTATATATTCCTTGTGTTCTATGGTTATATGCAAATAACCGTTTTTTTGGTAAATATCCCTTATTGCCTTTTGGTCATTGTTTATATTCTCTGGGTCGTAAAATCCACCTTTGGGAACAGAGAGTTCCACCGCCCTTATAAGGGTATCTGAACCTGCGGGAAGTTCAATTTCTGCTTGCCCAAACTTGTATCTTTCTCCTTCATATACATTAAATACATAATTTTCCACCGAAACGGAATCCACCTTTTCTTCGCTCATCGAAAGAGAAATATTTTCGCTGAAATAACCGTTGCTCTGGTAAAAATCATCCAAATTTACTTTTGCTAACTTAATTATAAAATTGCGCCTTTCCGGCGAAATCAAATCCATTTCCATAGGCAGGTCTAGCTGCTCTATCAAAAATTTTTCGCTATATATTTTGGCGCCATTTATTTGCAATTTCCAATGGGAAACTCCTGCACTTGCAAAAACTGCAAATAAAGCTACGCAAAGAATTGCATACATTAATTTTTCTTTCTAGGTGTCCTCGGTTTCTTTGGAGCAGGAGCATCTTCGTCTGCTGGAGCTTTTCCTCTTGGCTTTTTAATAACAGGCGCAGGAGGAGCTTCATCCTCACTTGACGGAGCTTCTTCCATCACGTTTCTCCTTTTTCCGCCACCACCGCCGCCGCCATCATTGTTTATGAAGCCAGCTTTATCTGGGTTAAAACCAGAGGGCAAGTTTGTTCTGTTATCGTATATAACGTCTGAAACTTGCCTCAGGGTTTCCATTCCTTTGGAGCGAGATAAATTTGCTCCAGAAAAGTCCACCTTGTGCAATTTTGTGTCTGCGTTAAAGCTTGCAGCTTGAATATCGGCATTTACAAAGCTAACCTGATTGAGTTTTGCTCCATCGAATTTTGCACCAATCATGGTAGCTTCCGCGAAAATAATTCTGTCTAAAGTGGAATTTTTGAAATCGGCTTTTGTCAAATCGGCTTTGGGGAATTGCGAGCGTTTCATATCGGTTCCATCAAAAACGGCATTTTTCAAATCTGTACCCACAAAATCGCATTTGTCAACGCTGGCATCAAAAAAACTTGCTCCAACCATTTTGGTTTGTATAAATGTGCTGCTGCTAACATTGCTTTTATCAAACACCACACCAGTTATGGTCATTCCGTTGAAATCCATATCTGATATATCGGCTTGCGCAAAAATAGCCTTCTGCAATTTTGTTTTCTTCAAATCTGCCTTGCTGAATGATGTTAGCGAAAAATCTGCATTGGTGAAATTGGCATTGCCAAACTCTGCGCCAGAAAAATCAACCCTTTGCAAGCCAGCACCCACAAAGTTTGAGTTGTTCAAATCCACATTCACAAAATTGGAATTGGTTAAATTGCATTTGGAAAAATTTGCCCCTGTGACTTGCGCTTTTTTAAAGTTAGACCCGGCAAGCCCCGAATTGGAGAAATTGGTGTTTTGTGCAACAACGCCGCCAAAATCGGCACCGGTTAAATCTACATCTATGAGTTTTGCATTTGTTAAATCTGTATTTTTAAAGCTAAGACCCTCAGATACCTTCATTGAGGTGAGGTTTGCATTCATAAGAGAAGCACCTGAAAAATTCGTTGATTTTTCTATAGCTCCTTCTTCGTTCAAAAGCGTTGCTCTGTATAGGTTTGCACCTTCAAGGTTTGCATCGGAAAAATCAACGCCTCTCATATCTGCGCTTGAAAAGTTTGCGCCCGCGAGATTTGCCCCAGAAAAATCGGGGGTTGTTAGCATGGCATTCTGAAACTTTGCGCCACGAAGCTCGGCTTTTCTAAACCTAGGGCTTGTGCCTGTGGCATTCTGGAAGTCTGCTCCTTCGCCAGCGGCATTGTCAAAATTATAGCCATCTATGCTCTTTTGCCTAAAGGAAGTGTTTATGTCCTGACCCTTCCAATTTTTTTGTGAAGGAAGACTACAGGAAGTTAAGGAAAAGACAAGCGCGGAAGCGGTTAGCAAACCGCCAAAAATATGTTTTTGCATAAAATAACCCTTTTTCATACTCCATTAAAATATAAAAAAAAAATAAAAAGCGGTAGATTTTTTTTGTATCTTTCGTTTCTTATGCCAAATAGAGTAATTGTGGGTTCCCAATGGGGCGATGAGGGCAAAGCCAAAATCGTGGACTTTTTGACGATATATGCAGATATAATAGTCCGTTTTCAGGGGGGAGCAAACGCAGGGCATACGGTAAAAGCAGGCGACCAAGAATTCATTTTTCACCTAATCCCAAGCGGAATTATGCACGAAAACAAGGTTTGCGTAATAGGAAACGGTGTTGTTTTTGACCCAAAACAGGCTATTTTAGAGATAAAAGACCTTGAAAAAAAAAATATTTCGGTGGAAAACCGCATTTTAATAGCAGAAAACGCACATATTGTGCTACCCTGGCATATAGCCTGCGATAAGTTAAAAGAAGCCAAAGCCGGAAAATCTGCAATTGGAACCACAGGGCGAGGCATTGGACCCTGTTATAGCGACAAAGTTAACAGGCTAGGGGTTAGGGTAGGCGATTTGCTGGATATTAAAGAATTAAAGCCTCGCATAGAAGCTCTGTCCGAGTTCAGAAACGAAGAATTTCAAAAAATGTTCGGTGCAGAACCCATAGCCCCAGGTCCTGTAATTGAGGAATATTTGGAATTTGGCAAACTGCTAAAACCCTATATCTGCGATACTGTTTCTTATTTGTACGAGGCTTTGAAGGCAAAAAAACAGATAATTTTTGAAGGCGCTCAGGGAACTATTTTAGATGTTGACCACGGAACCTACCCTTTTGTAACATCTTCAAACACGGTAGCCGGTTCCGCAAGCTGCGGTTCTGGAGTTGGTCCCACTGCCATAGACCAGGTTATTGGCGTTGTGAAAGCCTATACCACAAGGGTTGGAAACGGACCTTTCCCAACCGAACTCTCAAACGAAATAGGAGAGGAGCTTCGCAAAATAGGCGGTGAATTTGGAGCCACAACCGGCAGACCCCGCCGCTGCGGTTGGTTTGATGCCCCCGTTGTTCGCAAGGCAGCCGCTGTGAATGGCTTAACGCACCTCGCAATAACCAAGCTAGATGTGCTGGATACTTTTAAAGAGATAAAAATTTGCACAAATTATAAAATGGAAGGCAAAGAATTGCAGAGTTTCCCAAACGGTTTAACGCAAGTTGGTCTTTGCGAACCTGTTTATGAAGTTTTGCCGGGCTGGGAGTGCCAAACCTCCAAATGCCGCTCTTGGAGCGAATTGCCACCAAATGCACAAAAATATTTAAACAGAATTTCCGAACTCGCCGGAGTTAAAATAGGGATGATTTCCATTGGAGCAAAGAGAGATGAATCTATTGTATTGGATATTGATTGAGAAATAAATATGGAAAATGAAAACCCTTTTAGTACCCCAATTAAAATAAAAGAGCCTCAGAATAAGCTCCCCGATTTTTTAATTGAAAATTTGCCAGAACATTTGCAGGCTACCCTTAGGGAGCTTGGCTGGAACGAGCTAATGCCAGTGCAAAAGAAAACCATTCCCTATATGCTGCAAGGCAGGGATATGCTGATTCAGTCTAAAACAGGCTCAGGAAAAACAGGGGCTTTTTTGCTGCCTCTTTTTCAGGTTATAGTTGCAGAGCATATTTTTCCGCAGGCTCTTATTTTGGTTCCCACCCGCGAGCTTGCATTGCAGGTTCACGGCGAAGCAGAAAAACTGGCAAAAGGCACGGGCATCCGCTCTTGCGCAATTTTTGGCGGCGTTGGCTTTGACAACCAAATTCACGCTCTGAGAACCGGAGTGCATATAATAGTTGCCACCCCAGGCAGGCTATTAGACCACGCTCAAAGAGGCAACATAGATTTTGGAAGCATTCGCGATTTGATTATGGACGAGGCAGACGAAATGCTAGGCATGGGTTTTTATCCCGATATGCAACGTGTGCGCCGCTTTTTGCCAAAAGAAATTTCTTGCACAATGTTCAGCGCCACAATTCCACAAACAGTTAAAAGTTTAGCGAGAGAATTTCAACGCCCAAATGCAGATTTTCTCTCCCTCTCTTACGACCAAGTTATAGCAAAAAATTTAGAACACCGCTACTACGCCTCCGATGCAATGGGAAAGGATTCTCTTTTGATAAAAATTTTGGAATGGGAAAATCCAGAGAGTTGCATGGTTTTTTGCAATATGAAAAAAGACGTGGCATATTTGGAACAGGTTTTGAACGATTACGGTTTTGTTGCCAAAGCTCTGTCTGGGGATATTTCTCAAAAAGAACGCGAGCAGGTTTTGGGAACATTCAGGGAAAACAAACTGAAACTTTTAATATGCACAGATGTTGCCGCACGCGGCATAGATGTAACCCACGTAACTCACGTTATTGTCTATGACCATCCAAGCGACCACGAGGTTTATGTGCATAGAAGCGGCAGAACAGCGCGAGCTGGCAGAAGCGGTCTTTCCATTTCTCTTATAACCCCAGTTGAAGAAATTGAAATTCAAAAAACCGCCGCAGATTTTGGCATAAACTTTATAAAAATGCTACCCATAAGCGAAGAAGAACTAGCAAGCCGCATTCGCCAAAGAGCCGAGGCAAAACTAGACCGCGAGCGCAGATTTTTAGGTCAAAAACAAAACGAAAGAATGCGCCGCTACATTCCAATGGTAGAAGAACTTTCCCAAAACACAGAAGGAAAAGAATTGCTAGCTTATTTGCTGGATTCGTTTTATTGGAAGTAAGTGTGCGTAGGGAGTTGGTAGAGTGGAACCAGAAGAAATAAGTAACCGATTCAACAGCGAATTGCAACAACAGATAGATGGGACTTTGCCAAAAGGGCACATTTATAGTTTGGGCTATCCAGAGAGAAACTTGTTGTCTGCTGGCTTGCCTAACTTACCTATTGAGTTAAATGCAATAAGATTGGCAGAAAAAGCAAGCGAAAATTATAGGCATCCTTTTAACATTGCAATTTTGAAAAACTTGCCAAAAGCAATAAATGATCCGATAGCTGTGTTTTCTTATGGAGATAAAACAAAAGCTGTAAATATTATAACAGAAATAGAAGCAAACAGGAAAAACATTTTAGTTGGAATTGCGTTAAACCCTGAAATAAATGGGAAAAAACTTAACATTAACAGCGTTAGAACTGTGTTTCCAAAAGACTTTTCAGAGTGGGAAAATTGGATTAACCAAGGAAAAGCGTTATATCTTAATGAAGAAAAAATGAAGGCTGCTAGCCAACCCCAGACGCCCCGGGGACGTGACAACAGCCTCCATCTATAATATAGAAATAAATGAGCCTACCCCACTAGCCTAGCTCGTTTTATTGGAAATAATCACAAACCACACACAAACGCACGACATCCATATTTATTTTGTCTGAACCAGAATTATCAGAATTTACAGGATTAACAGAATGAACCGCATTTATTGGTTTTTTGAGGATTTTTCGCTGAAAAATTTTTATACGTTACTAAGGTATGAACAAGCTATTTTTCACATTGCTATTACTCGCAGTTGCGCTTCTTTTGTCTTGCACGAGCATAGAACGCGACAGTGTTTGTGATGAGAAGAGCATTTACTATAATGGCTGTGTTGGAGGTGTTCCGCCCAGTCCTTCTGTAACTTACGAAGGCGAGACTTACCAGACGGTTGTGATTGGCGAACAGGTTTGGCTGGCGAGGAATTTGAATTATGCCGCTCCTGGCAAGTGTGGCGGAGATTATAACAATCTGAAAGATGAGAATACGAAATATTGCGATGCCTACGGTCGCCTTTACGACTGGGCAACGGCAATGGCTCTGCCTGAGGAATGCAATTCCGAATTCTTTTCTTGTACTTCTCAGATAAAAGCAAAGCATCAGGGAATATGCCCTAGCGGTTGGCATATTCCTAATAAAGATGATTGGGACAATTTGGTAGATTACGTTGAGAGTAACAATGATTGTAATAATTGCGCAGCTAAGTATTTGAAAGCGACCAGCGGTTGGAACGACAATGGCAATGGTCAGGACACTTATGGTTTTTCCGCCCTGCCGGGCGGCTTGGCCTACGTTAGCATAGGTTTCAGAATAGGTGATGGCAGATGGTGGAGTGCTAGCGAGATCTACCAATTCGCTGTTAATTTGTACATGAGAAGCGACAACGAGGGTGTAGGTAGTAGCGGCATCGAAAAGAACTACTTGCTTAGTGTTCGTTGTGTGAAGGATTAGTAGGAGTACATATATGGTTTTAAGATTTTTTATTCTCGCAGTTGCATTTCTTTTGTCTTGCACTAGCATAGAACGTGATAGCGTTTGTGATGAGAAAAGCATCAAATATAATGGCTGTGTAGGGGGCGTTTCGTCTAGTTCAAGTGGGACTGTTTCTAGTTCAAGCTCTGGGTCAATTGTTTACGGTGTTCCTGTAACTTACGAAGGCGAGACTTACAAGACGGTTGTGATTGGCGAACAGGTTTGGCTGGCGAGGAATTTGAAATATGCCGCCCCCGGCAGCAAGTGTGTCGGAAATGGTAACATACTGGAAGATGAAAATACGGCTGTTTGCAATGCCTACGGTCGACTTTAAGTTTTACCTTAGACGCGGTATTATTATTATAAATATACATTTTTTTTCGCTGGGTGGCAAGGGTTTTAGTGTTTTTTTTATTTTTTTTGAAAAATTTACACTAAACCTAGCGTTTTAGGCATAGGAACAATGATTCAACACGGCTTTGCCGGTTCTTTTTTTTCTTTCACAAACGAGAAAAAGACAAAAAAAGAACCAAAAAAAAGAAATTCCATTTAATAAAGGTTTGTCATTGCCGGCTTATTAAGGATTTTATTTCTTATTGTTCAGGATTATCTACTTTTGTTTTTCATATTCATTCAAAAAAGAAATAAAATTAATTTTTAACTAAGCTAACAATAAATTATTACCCCTATAAGGTTCACCGCTCTGGACAACACCAAAAGAAATTTTAACAAGTCTATGCATGACGGCGATTATAGCCAGCTTTTTAGGCTTGCCACGCTTAACCAAACGTACATAAAGCTCTTTACAGGGATTAGCCTTGCTTAAAGCAGTCATAGCACACATAAACAACAAAGAACGCAAATAATTATTGCCTGTCTTTGTTATCCTTGATTTCCTACGAACACTGGTTCCGCTTTCTTCCACAGAAGGAGCCAAACCAATATAGCTAGTTAATTGACGGTAAGAAGCAAACTCGGAAAAACCCCTTGTCGTAGCAAGAAAAACAGATGCAGATTTAGAGCCAAGGCCGGGAATAGTTAGCAAAAGATTATACTGATTAGGGAAAATCTTTTTGACTATCTCTACCAACTCCATTTCAAGGGCTTTTTCCTGCTCACGGCAAACGCTGTAAACATTAAGCATAGGATTAAGCATGCCATTTGTTTTGCCAACAACAAGCGAAATAGAATGATTAATATTATTAGCCGATTTGGAAAGATTGGAAAGGCTAGACAAAAGCGTGACTATTACCCTTGCGCGAGCATATAAAGGCGGAAGAGGCTGCCAATGCCTGACACTAGAACCATTGCCAAGAACATAAAAATATATGTCCCTAGCGTTGATTCTATCCGTTTTTGCCTTGCCGCCTTGCGAAATAATCCAGTGCTTGACGTAATATGGATTCAACACAATTACAGCCATTCCCCTGCCATGCAAATATGAAGCCAAACGGAAATGATAGTTCCCGGTAGCTTCCATGGCATAAACAGAACCGGGCGGAGCCTCCCTCAAAAGCTTTTGCCAACCAATGCGAGTATTTTTATACAAGCAATCAGTGCCACTGAAATAAGCATTAAACGTCTTATACGAAACGTCTATGCCTACCAAGGCAGATTTTTTCAGATTCATTTTGAACCCCCTTATTTTTTTTGGTTTATGAACAATTGACACAATGCAAAACAAACGTTAAAGCCTGCAATCCTATAAACGGGCGAACTACTCCCAAAGTTTTTACACGGCTGAACATATGCCTAAGCATTACCCAGATAAATTGCCTTCTTACAGCACAGGCGTAGTCTAATTAGCCCAACGATTGGGACGGCAGTCTTTACCAAGGCAGTAAAGCATATAGGCAAGATTTTAAGAAACTTTAATGGTTTTTATGAAAAAAATAAAAAGACCCTTGCAAGACTAGATTTTAGCGCGAGCGTGAAAGCTCAATTTATTTACAAGCTCGCAAGGGCGGATTTTTAAAATAACTAATTCTTGTCGTGGGGGTTAGAATGGTAACGGCTTTGGCGTTTTTCTTGACGTTGTTTAGATTTGGAATAACCTTTGATTTTATCTTTACAAACCATATAAACAACAAGATTATCGCCTTTTACATCGTCACCATCTCTTTTACCCTCATAATACAAATTATCGTCGTCTTTAATTTCATATTTATGACATTCGTTCTTATAATCAGAAGGTTTTTTAATTTTAGTAGAATCTATACAATGCAAGCCGCCATGATCTTTGCCTAAATTAACTTTTTTTCCTTTACAAGAATCGTCGGCAAAAACAAAAGAAACAAGCAAACAGGCGAGAGCGAGGATTAGAGGAAGTTTTTTCATATATATAATATACATTATTTTTGACAGGGTGGCAAGGGTTTAGGAAGATTTATTTTTATTGTTTATTTTTTTTGGGGGTATCAAGCATATAGACGAACAAGATTAAGGGGGCTACATTCACAGGATAGCTCACCACTATCAACGCTTACAACATCATGACAGCTTTTTAAAAGTGTCATTCCAGGCACAAACGTCATAAGCAGCTAATGACAAAAACGCTCATATATATTATTTTCCAAACACTCAATTATATGAGACGACAATTTCACAGGAAAAAAGGAACGGTCATTAACAGGCAAATCAAAAACTTTCTTGACCGAATAAACGCGAGGAGACTTTTTCAAGGGAATTTTGACATTGCTATAAATGGTAGTTGGCTTATGCACGGCAAAACCATAAGAGCCGTAGTCAGTCAGATTTTTAATGCCGTAAAAATTCAATTTGCTAGAAAGAAACTCAAAAAGGGCTGAACGACTTGGATTCTCTATAAACCAAAATCTAGGCTTAAAATAATTGATTATTTTAACGGTAGTCAAGGCACAAAGAAGACCATTTAAACGATTCTCCACAATTCTTTGAGGACTGCGGAAAGGAACAAATTTGGATTTATAGTAAAGATTAAAGCCTTTTTCCCTGTGAACCGCCGGACAATTGCCACAAGAAATATTCAACCACGTTTGGCAAGGAGGGAACGAAAACAAAATATCTGGCTTTGGATAATCCTTGAAATTGTCAAGAAAAAATATAGGCTCCGACAAATCCATAGATATATGAGTGAAACCGGAGCCTATGCCGAATGAATAAACGTCATAATCTTGTGCAGCGCATGACACTATGTCCGTCTCGCTGTCAAAAAGAGAGAAAATCACTTTCTTATTTTGCATATTTTTACCTCAATAAGGAATAACACTCATGTCATGCCTGTGATTAGCTTCCTTAATTGTATTCTTTATACGCCACTCACGCCTTACATTCTGCAAACAACCGAACATCTGCCAGTTGTTCATAGAGCAAAACATAGGCTTGAACTGGTTCGTATATTCCCTCATTGTTTTAGCGTCATAATCAAAAGCATTCTGGTATTTGTCAAACATTTCATCGCCGGACATTTTTTCCAAAAAGACATTAGGGAAAAGACGGTCATTCGTTTCCACTTGCAAGGGGTCATACTGGTATTTATCTGGATTGTCTATATGGGTCAAATAACGCTTTGCGCCGAACGCATTAGAAATTTTTTCGTATGAATTTTCTTTAAGCTCGGGGAACTCGGAAAAATAGTTCTGGACGGTCTTTAAATCCCTTGAATTGCTGAAAGTCATAAGGCAATGAATATGAGGCTTCTTCAATTCCCCAACTTGGTGAGGGTTCTCGGTATTTTCCTCTGGCTCGGTGTAGAAATCATGGTCGTGCCTAATCCAGTAATAGTATTTTGCCACTTGCTTGGCTTTGCAGATAATCTGGGAATGGTTCTCCCATTCGCAAGGAATGATTATTCCCCACGCACGAGACTGAATCTTTTTAATCTTATCCATTTTTTTCCGTTCTCCATAAAAGAGGTTAAAAAGTTATAGGTTTACTACTACCTACTACGCAACTCTTATGTCAAGCCCGGAGTTGCGTTGTTGTAGTTATCGTGCCCGGGAGGCGATTTATGCCCGCGAAGCCGATTACTACCCATTAAGGCTTTTTGTCGTCTAGTATCTAGATGTCGTATATTGCAACATTATGCGAAAAGAAAAAATTTCATTGAGTGAAATAAACGGTTTTTGACGGCAAAGATTTTACAAGGTTTTTTTTGAAAACGGAATCATTTTCGCAAGAAAGAGAAAAACAGCCAAACAGCCAGCTAATGAAGGGTAAGATATGCAACACAATGAGCCGCAGAGCGGTTAGGAACATATGGCTAACCCAGCACCGGAATATAATATTCGCATAGATTAAGCTGTGAAAGAAAGATTTAGCCACTGAACTAGGCAACGAAGTAATAATGGAAACCCTTTTGACTAACGTTTCAGATAAGCGAGAGGAATTTATTAAACCAAACATCTTTTCATATACTCCCGTATTTTGAATGCGATTAAACGAAACGTCAGAAACAGGCGAATAGCCAATATAACCGCAGAAAGGGCAATTATGCATTTGATTGCCTTCCCAGTCGCACATATCCGACAAAAGTTCTTCACTAAAAGACATAGCGAATCCCCGAGATTTTGTATATTCTGGGAATGAATTTTTCATAACGACCGCCAGACCAGAACCAACGGACACGATGAACGAAACGCCTAAATAAACGATTAATAAATTTTACCATGAATGCCCCCGAATAAGCAAAAAAGAAATAAAGCCGAAAAAAGCAAGGAAATAAAACGACCAGAAGAAAGGAGAAAATCTCATATAGGCAACCTCATAGGCTTCAAATACTTGCCATGCATGTCGCAGAACCAACTGCCATCCAACTCAATCAAATTGCCGCACTCGGAATATTCACCAAGCAAACAGCAATGGCAGTAATCAAAACGAAACTTCAAAAGAACGTATTTTTCATTGGAAGATTTTATATTATCCATTCCACTCATTTTGCACCCCACCAAATCATACGGAACAATTTAACTATGCACCAAACGCCAAAAATAGTAGCGAACACAGGGAAGGCATCAACAAAACCAGAACTGACACTATCCCAATCAAACTCATGAGAAGGACAAACAACAGAACTACTACTGAAATTATTATTAGAACCACTAGAACTAGAAACATAAAGCTGGCAATTGGTCATGAAATAAGCAACGCAATTAGCGTCAGTCAAAGGAGGACTAAGACTCTGACGGCAATAACTAAGCAAGCCAGAAAAATCAGCAATAGAACCACCATTGTCATTGAAGCGACAAATCAAATTGCAGTCATGAACATCAACGCCGCAAATACTAACGGCCATAAAACCTCCTAATGCATAGCCTCAATAATGACCCAAAAGAAAAACCAACAGATAAAAACACCGACATAATAACTCATCACATTACCCCGCTCTTTTCTATGCGTAAAAACAAAGTGTATTTTTTTGAGCCGAAAAGAAAATCCAAAGGCACAAAATAAAGAAAATATCTACGCTTGGAAAAATCGCTAGACAACATAAGCAAACCATTGTTGTCAAACCTGCCATTCAACATAAGTAAATTGTCCTCAGTACGGTAGGAGATATTAACGCTCCTGCCATTAACACGCATATCCAGACCTTCTATTATTTTTTCATATGTTTGCGTTTTATTACCTTCCTTGTCGTAGCTAAATGAAGCCTCTCGCAATGTTTCCTTGCCAAGACTAAACAATGTGGTGTCGCTGCTTTGCAACTGCGTTTTTTGAGCAGCAGTCTTAAAATCCCACTTGAAATCAAGACCGAAAGAAAGCTCTTTGTCCACAACCTCGTAATAAATAGTGTAATTGTAATAAACAGGCAAAGAAGGTTTAAGAGTATCAACCCTAACCACCGTATCAACGCGGTTAATATACAAAGTATCCCTGACAACCTTAGTGATGGTTCTAAGCTTGACAGGCGGAACATCAGAGGCACCACCGGAAGAACTTACGCCACTCCCAAACGGAAGCCAGCCGGGGGTGCCAAATGACAACACAAACGAAAAAAGAACAAGAAAAAGAATCCTCATTTTTTTACCTCACCTTTATTAAATTGAAAATTCTTGAAAGGACAAACGCCAGCAGGAACAACGGCAGGAGGGAAACTATCAACAGAACCACCAGAGCGAAGAACATAGAAGAATTTTTCACCGCAAAAATAATCCGTATATTGACCCAAGAAATCAGAAGGGTTTTTAAGCTCAAAAGAAGCGGAAGAACTGGAAACAACATCTACTTTAACGAGCTTCTTATCCCTAATCCATTTCTCCTTGAAAGCACAGCCGCGAGACAAACCAACAATGGCAACAACCAAAAGAAAAAGCAAACCGCCATTAAGCCAAACGCTCCTAAACTTCCTATGCTCCTTAACGTCAGTAGATACATAGCTACGATACAATTTAAACAAACGCTTGTCATAGTTAGTAATAAACTTCGTAAGCAATTCAGGGGTTCCGCTTGAACAACCAGCATAATGCCTTTCCTTAACACTGTCTTTAAACAGAGCTCCCAAAATATCCCTGCGGAATAAATAAATAAGCAAATTGGATATTCTTCTAATCTTTATGTCAACATTATCTTCATGCTGAGTAACTATCAACAACTCATGCCCGTGATGCCTGTGAGTGGTGGCATACTCAAAGAAATCAACGTTCTTCTTTTCCTTGTGGTCATTGGCACCGATGAAATTCTGGGCTTCATCAAGAACAATCAAATAATCCTTGACAAGGAAAGGAATAGTTTGAAGTATGTCAGGGACTTTTTCTTTATAAAAAACCTCCAACTGCTTTATATATTTTTGCTCAAACTTAATTTCTCCCAAGCGCAAATATTCGTCATGCAAGCCGTTCGCTTTTGACCATTCCTCAATAAAAGGAGAATACATATAATCCAAACTCTGCTCAATAATATAAGGGTCAATATCCAGATGGTTCGCAATCTTGACAAAATCCAAACCGCGGATATTATGATAAACCTTTCTCCCTTCTTTGAGAGCACGCAACACATATCTTTGCAAGCTGATAAGCGTTTTTCCAGAACCAGGCGGACCAACCATAAACGTAATCATATTATTTACCCCGCCTAATTAAAAAGTAAATCAAAATACGTAAATACACCTCAAAAGAAAAACCTATCATAAAAAAAGTAAACACAGACCCGAAATCAAACAAACACAAAATGCCAGACGTGTTAGCGGGAAGATTTGGAAGCTGGTCAATAAATTGAGAAAGAAGGGTTTCAACAACACGAGAAAAAGGAGTAAAAACAAAATCAAAAAATTTTAAATAAAGCTCAATACCCCAGCCAAAATAAAGAGATACAAAGAAAATAAAACCGCCAATAAAACTAAATATACCCATAAAAACGCTCCACCAAAGACTACGTAAAACAAACGTGCCAGGAGCAAAAAGCCATTTTAGCATAGCCCAAATTTTAGGCAAAAATTTAACACCAGTAAATATAAGAGGAATTATTGTAGTAATAACCATTAATATTGAACTTAAAACAGATAACATATTTTACCCCTTCTGACCTACAGAACGTATAACATAAAGCAAACGTATAGCTATACTTAAACCAAATGCAATAGTAAATATATCCGAAATAATCTTATTCATAGGTTTACCACCAAAATTTGAAAGACTTATTTTACAAGTATTACCACACTTAAAACCACCGAAATCAAAACTAAAATCCAACTCAGTTTGACAACCATTAGATTGCTTTTTAATATAATCATTGAAAGGAGATACAGCACGGCGGGTATTAGGAAAAACTTTAGAAGTGTCCGCAAGCAAACGGGCAAAAGAATATTTTTCTTTAACAGAACCCGAATCAGTACCAAAAAGAGAAAGAACGCTATCTATACCATGGCGAGTAATACCTGTAATAGTATCAGTATCAACAAATTCACGTGAACAGTCGCTAACACGGGGGTCGCAAGTGCCAGCAGGAAAACCATTGCCCGAACCACTCCCGTTGCCAGTATCGAAATGATTTTTTAACATATCGTCCCAAGACTTTAAGAACGAATTGAAAGAATTTTTAGATGAACTATCCGCCTTGCCAAGCTGAGAACCCAATCTATCTATTGCGCCAGCAATATCTTTATTGCCGCTATTGACCGCTTCCAATACGCCGTAAAGCATTATATTTTGTTCATTAGTGAGATTATAACCCAATTGAGCCAAAGAAACTAAATCATTTATTTTATCACGAATTTGAGTTTCTACTCCAAGCTGAGACAACTGAACATCTACCCTTGCCCAATCGCAATTCCTTAAATCGGTACAGCCTATACCCGTAGAAGAACCCGAACCGTAACCGCCAGAACCCGGACCAGAAATAATAGGAGCGCCACCGCCAACATTGCCGCCAGAGCCAGCAGAACCACCCGAACCTGAAGAACCGCCGCCACTATCACCACTATCGGAACTATTGCCAGAACAAAACCAGAGAGAAGGGAAAGAAAAGCACAAATCAAAATTAGAACTACTACTGCTATGATTATTATTTGAATCAGAAGAACCTACATTAGAACACCAAGGAAGATTTGGATTACGCTTGCATTGGCAATAAGGCAAGGTAGGGAACTCATCGCAAGGGTCAGGGGTAGGGGGAGTTTCACAACCAGGCAAATTAGGGTTGCGCTGGCATTCACAAAAATGGCTTTCAGGGTGAACAACGCAATAATCCTCGCTACTGCTGCTACTATTGCCGGGAGGCTCGGAAGAACTGCTACTGGGGGATTCAGAACTGCTACTACTGGGAAGTTCGAGAGGCGGTTCATGACCAAAAGGACAGATTAACAAATCCGTTAAAGTTCCACCACCAACATTATACAAAGTACATTGCGTATTGTCAGGGCGTGTAGAAGGATCATTTTCAGAGCCAGCAGGGGAAATATTTGAAGTAGCAGTATAAAAACCATTATCCCAAGTATAATACCAAAAATTACCCATATTAAAATTATTCGGAACCCCAAACATATCCTCTAACGTCAAAGCAAGATTTTGAGCACCTCCACGCATAAATAAACCGTTGCCGCCGTTGCATTGAGGGGCGGAGATGGGAAAGGGAATGTCGCAGGGGGGCGGAGCGGGGGGGTCATTGTTAACGTTAAAAGAAAAAGTGCCACTAAGAATACCAGAGCTAGTGCTCAAGCAAGGCGACGAACTACAAACGGTAAAAAAACCCGAACCATTAACAGCAGTTCCCCATTGAGAGACAGAACAGGATTCTTCAGGCCTACCCGCTACATAACCGCTACCAATAACGGAAAGGTAAACCAGCGAACTAACTAAACTAACAGAAGAACCCGGAGGAACGCTATAAGTTCTAACACATTGAGGATAATAGTCGGCAGTAATAGTAGTAGTTACAGTTCCAGTTTGAGAATCGTAGAAATAACCAGACGATAAACTATAAGTTTCATTACAACGTCCAGAAGTCATGCCAGAGTTCTGTATAAGACAAGAAGGGGTAACGGTCAAAGAAAAAGAACTTGTAAAGAAAAGGAATAGAATAAAAAAAACCGCCCTTGCATTAAGGTTTATTTGTGAGCGCATAACACAAGGGCGGAAAGTCATCTATCTAATCTCCTTATTAAATTTAAAACACCATAAATCAGCATAATCCCTAACCTTACCAAAACAATTTCTTGATTTACGAAACTTATATTTCATATATCTACAAGTCCAATTAAGGGGCTTATTTCTTCCAATTAAACAATTATTGCAAATCATATCAAAACCCCACTAAATGAATCGCACCCCGCCACTCCGCAAGCTATGTGGCTGGGGTGCAAATTTTTTGAATTGGAACAAAGAACACTCATTATTAACCACCTGCCTTTCTTAGCATTTTGATTATTAAACCAGCGGCGATTACTACAACAACAACACCAATTATTACGCCGAATGCGTCATTTATGTAGCCTATCAAAGTAGTATCAGTCCCCGTAGGAATAGACAAACCGTCAGCGAAAGCGTTATTCACGGCAACAAATGCGATAGCCAAAGAGGCTAAAATTTTATTTGCGTGAAAATTGCATTTTCCAAGTAAATTTTTCATAACTTTGCGACCTCCCTAGCCCCCACAGAGCTAATGCCGAAAAAAGTAGGATTTTGCTTCATTCTTTGTTCCAATTGCTGAATCTGTTTCTGCCTAATCTTTGACCACCTGTCCCCAAAACGCTCATGAACAGGGAACTTGCAGGAGTAATTGAAAGGGCACTCCTCGCCACATCTCAAAAAACAGGTCTCACATTTCCTAGACATATAAAACCTCGCAATAAAAAAGAGGGAAATAGCATTTAACTATTTTATCGTTGACATTCACTAACATTGGTTTGCTCATAGCTATTGCCCTCTTAATAATCATATAACACCCATCGGATTGTAATAAAAAACACGGACGCGGAACAAGTCCAAGCGATAGTAAAAAACAGTCTGGACTTTTTTGTATAATCCAGTAATTGACACGTTTTTCAAAAACTTGTCCATGTCCAAAACGAATGAATTAAAACGGCACCTCATTTTTGACCTCCGTTAGTTTCTAAAATGTATTCGCAAACCTCGGAAAACCTTTGCTCATTGGAAAGCTCGGGGGAATTTTTCATATATTACCCCCCTACCTTTTCCCAGTTAGTGAAAGGCTTCATATTGGCACGGGCTTCACCTTCTTTATTCTTGTATGCGGAAGGCAAAACAACAACAACGGGGCGATAAACGGCGTTCAATTCAGGTTTAAAGTAGTCGCTTTCCCAAACGTCAAAAACAGGCTGACCGTCATTAAGAGCAAAAACGCCAACGGATTTTTTACCGTTTTTCGTGTCAAAAGTACGGACTTTTTCACAAGTGGCTAATTGCTCCTTATGGGTAGAGGAAGGCACGGAAGTGCCAGAGGTGGAGGTTGCAGGGTTTTGTGTGGTTGTTGGCATAGTCAGTTTCTCCTATGGTTAAAGTGTGTGTTTTGCCAAACAATACCGCATTTTATCGGAGGAACTGGCTAAGAGATATGGATTTTTTCTCTTAGGACGATTGGGCAACAGCAATGGCTCTACCTGCTGACTGCAACACCAGTTCTTGCTCTGGGAAAATAACTAAAAAGCACAAAGGTATTTGCCCCACAGATTGGCATATACCAAGCAATGAAGATTGGAATGTTTTGATGAAGTTTATAAATTCTAGGTGTTCTGACGATAGAATGTGTGATGGAGCTGGAACAAAATTGAAAGCAACGATTGGCTGGAATTCGAGTAATGATGTTCCCTCAGGCACAGACGACTTCGGCTTTTCGGCTCTGCCGGGCGGCAGCGGCTATTCAGGTGGCAGTTTCAACGATGCCGGCAACTACGGCTACTGGTGGAGTGCTGGCGAGAACAATAGCAATATCTTAACAGCTTACTATCGGGAAATGGCCATCTACGCCGAGTCTGTGAACGTACAGTCCAGAGATAAGAACTTCATGTTTAGTGTTCGTTGTGTGAAGGACGATTAGCGCGTTGTGCTAGCAGTTGTTTTAACCTTAGTAGGAGTACATATATGGTTTTAAGATTTTCTATACTCGCAGTTGCATTTCTTTTGTCTTGCACAAGCATAGAACGCGATAGCGTCTGTGATGAGAAGAGCATTTACTATAATGGCTGTGTAGTAGGCGTTTCGTCTAGTTCAAGCGGCGGTGGCAGATTCATAGATAGCCGAGATAATAAATCTTACAGATATGTTAAGATAGGCTATCAGACTTGGATGGCGGAGAATTTGAACTACAATGAGCCAGGTAGCAAATGCTATGACAATGACCTCGCCAACTGCGCGGCTTACGGCAGACTGTACAACTGGGCAACAGCAATGGCTCTGGATGCTAGCTGCAATTCCAGTCCTTGTAGTCAAGCAGGTACAAAGCACAAGGGTATTTGCCCTAGCGGCTGGTATATACCTAATGACAATGATTGGATAAAGTTGGTAAATTACGTTGAGAGTGAAAATTATTGCAGTGATTGCGCAGCTGCGTATTTGAAATCGAATATAGGGTGGAATGGCAATGGCAACGGCAATGACAAGTACGGCTTTTCCGCCCTGCCGGGTGGCGACGGCGGTTCCGATGGCTATTTCAGCATTGTCGGCAATTTCGGCTACTGGTGGAGTTCCACGGAGCACGGTACCTACAACGCTTACAGCAGGTACATTGGCTACGACCGCAAGTATGCGGACATCTACGACAGCGGTAAGAGCCTCTTTCGAAGTGTTCGTTGCTTGCAGTATTGAAGGTGCTTTTACGCGCCCACCGCCAGCGAAGCGAGCGGCGTTGTATTTGGCTGTTAGTAAATGCGAATGTCGTGCGTTTGTGTATGTCTGCCTTTTTACTATATTCTATACTATGCAATCTAGTTTAGTCCAAATACGAGTAGAACCAACCCTCAAACAAAAGGCAGATGCTCTTTTTCGGAGCATAGGCTTAGACACAACGGCAGCAATTCGCTTATTTTTTATGCAATCACTGCTAAGAGGAACCATACCTTTTGAAATAATGTCAAATAAAAATGAAGTTAAGCCAAGAAAAGGCTGGGCAGAAGCATTCTCAAAAACAAAAAAGAAAAAACAAATGCTAATACCAGAAACAATTGACAGCAATGACTTCAAATGGGAATGGTGAAAATGAAGCAATATAACATTTGCTTAGTAAATTTATATCCTACAATTGGGCACGAAATAAAGAAAACTAGACCTTGTGTCGTTATATCCCCAAACGAAATGTTAATCAAATAAAACACCGCAAGGCAAGCTCTCCGTGCCTGCCCTTGTGGTTATCCATTTACCATTGCGTTTATGTATATGCGCTTGTAGGGGTGTATGATTACGCCCTATATTTGCCATGCACTGCGGTGATTTGGCGAGGAATTTTCTATCTTATCCTAGTGAAAACAAAAAAAAGCATCTATTTGGAAACTACTATCCCAAGCTATGCTACCGCAAAGCCAAGCACAGACATAATTGTTGCCGCTCGTCAGTTACTTACTAATTTATTTTGGGAAAAAGAAAGGCATAAATATAACTTGCTTATAAGCCAATTTGTTATAGACGAATGTTCGGGGGGCGATAAAGAAGCTGCACAAAAGCGATTAAAGTTCATATCAGGCATAGAACAATTGGCAATTCCACAAGGAGTTGAAACGCTTGCTGATATGTATCAAAAAATTTTAGGTATTTCAGATAAAGCCAGATATGATTGTTTGCATTTAGCTTACTGTGTTTTGGGAAAAGTAGATTATCTTTTATCTTGGAATTGTACTCATTTAGGGAATGTCACTCAAAATAAAATTCGCAGTTACAACGATTCTAATTCGTTATGGATGCCGAGTTTGGTTACACCGGAATTTTTCACAACTTAAAACTCAATAGGAGAATCAAATATGCCAGCATATCAAGACCCAATTTTAGCGGAAGTTCGCAAAATACGGACTAAAATTGCAAAAGAAAACAACTATGATTTCTTTTCTTATTGTAAGAGATTGAGAGCAAAACAATCTTCTATGGAAAGAAACGGTTGGAAATTTAAAACCACAACCGCTTAGGTTGCCCTTGCGGTTATCCATTCGCCGTAAGTGGGGTTGTCGTTTGTGTGTGGTTGTAGGTGTTTTATTTTAAAAAAATCCCTTGCATATAACTTTGTGCAAGCCGACTGGTTCGCAATCGATCAAGGAATTATTTTCTTTTTGCTTTGCTGGGCAGTTGTGCAACTCTGTGCAATTAGGCGGGCAATATTGCCACAAAGCTCCTTTTTTTCTTTGCCCAATGGCACCGAATTTTAGCCATTCTCTTGTATATGCGTGAACTGGGTTTGCTAGTATTTTATCGTATTCGCCTTCTTCCACAAGTCTGTCTGCGCAGAAAACTGCGAGGCGTGTTCTGCAAAATTGCATTTTGCCTGCTTTTTGCAAAATGGTCTCTTTTTGGCTTGCCAAATAAACCACGCTTCCGATTATTCCCTTTCTCAGCAAATCTTGCAAAAAATCATAAGGTCTGCATTCCTCAAAAAATCCTGCATCTGGTTCTTCAATAAAAATTGCCGTATTTGTGTTCAAAGAGCAGAGCCAAAGCGAAATTTTTTGCAGAACAAGCGAGGAAATTTTAGAGGGCTTGTTCCAAAGAACATATTTTTCTATGCCATGCCTTGCCGCGCTATCTTCCAATTTTTTCTTGGTTATATCTGGAAACAAGTCAAGTATAAAATCACCTACTGCTCTATGCGGCGGAAAAGATTCAGCCGCATTCTTTGGCAAAAGAATGGATTTTAGAGAGCCGCCTGTTTTTAGCCTTTGCCCATCTAATCTAATAGAGTTCTGGCAATTACATTCATTTGGCAAAAAACCAGCCAGCGCGCGCAAAAGTTTATTGTGGTGAGTTTCGCCTGCCAAAAACAGAAAATCGTGCTTTTTCAAACTCAGCGAAAATGGCTTTATTATCCGATTAAGCGAAAAATCAACCCAAGAAATAGACATATCATTTATGCGGCAATATTATTTTGAAAGTTAAAAAAAACATATTCGCAAATAAAGTAAATGCAAGTGCGTAAAAAGAGCTGCCATAGAGCAGAGGAAAATCCTTTAAATCATAAGCGGTTTTTATGGTGCTGCCAAGACCCGGTATATTAAATTTTGCTTCTAAAAGCAATAAAACAATAAAGATAGCTGGCGCAAAAAAACTCCAAACCAAAGCCTGCATAGGCAATGCGGCAACGCGAGCCTGTTTTAGGATTTTCGCCTTATCCATGCGCAAAAACCCTGAAAATTCGCTAAATTCGCTGTTTAAATGTTTTTTTACGCTTAAAAGGAACAAAAAAACACCAAAAGTGCAAAAACTTATTGCCAAAATCAGCAAAAATTTGCAAAATGAATTGGGAAAAGCCATCAAAACAAAGTGCTGAACCGTTTGAGGATATTCAAAATCAGAAAAACCGAGACTTCCTTTTTCAAGTGAGGTCCTTATGTAAGAAAAAAAATCTGTAAAATTAAATTCCAAGTTCTGTCGCAACAGCGTAAATTCCTTTTTTGTCTATGGTTCTTAGCCCTTGGCTGCTAACGCGAAGGCTAATCCAGCGATTTTCTTCTGGTATAAAGAATTTTTTTGTGTGCAGGTTTGGCTGCAACCTAACCTTTTTTTTGCGATTTGAATGAGATACGCGGTTTCCCATCATACCCTTTTTTCCAGTAACATCACATACGCGGCTCATAAAATTCTCCAATTTAGGTCTATAAAATATAGCAATTTTTAGTGATTTTGTCAAGGGGTGTTTTTTCTACATTATTTCCACAACAAATGCCAGAAATCTTAGAATGTACCATATCCTCCGTAGTTTTTTCAAACGAGAAAAACGGATTCTCTGTTGTGCGCATAAAGACTGGCAAACAAACAGAAACCGCAGCGGGTAATTTTTTGCCTGTTCATGCAGGGGAAAGGGTTCGTTTAACTGGGGAATGGAGTGAGCATCCTAAATTTGGAAAGCAGTTTGCCGTGACGAGTTGCGAGGTTTTGCAGCCGGAGGGAGAAAATGGCTTGATAGAGTATTTGGCTAGCGGAATTTTTACGGGCATAGGGGAAAAAACAGCGGAAAAATTGGTTGGTGTTTTTGGGGAAAATTTGCCAAAAATTTTAGATACAAATCCTATGCAATTGAAAGGTGCGGTGAAAGGGTTAAGCGGAAAACGGCTTGAGAAATTCATAGATGATTGGGGAATTCAGCAGGAGAGCAGAAAATCACTGCTATTCCTCTACAAACTCGGATTCACTGGCGCAAAAACGATGCTCGCTTGGAATTTGTACAAAATGCAAACAGAAGATATAGTCAGCGAAAATCCATACACCCTTTGCGAAGAACCTTTTGCCTATCCATTTGAAATAGCAGACAATGCCGCAAAAAAAATAGGCTTTGAAGAAAGCTCTGGGCTAAGGCTTCGCGCTGCAATTTTGCACGTGTTAAGAGAAGCCAAATACGATGGGGGACATTCATTTATGCCTCCCGAAAATCTATTGCAAAACGCCCTTAATTTTTTGAGAATCATTCCGAGCTTCCCAGATGATGATATTTTTGATTATTTATATGCCGCACTCTCCGACTTGAAAAAAGCGGAAAAAGTTATTATCCAACAAGAACGTGTGTGGCTGCCGGAACTCTACGAAGCAGAAAAATATATAGGTGCGTTTATTCGTAGGGCTTTGAATTTTGGGGAGTTAGAGGCTTTGCACAGCGATGCGGAAATAAACGCAGCAGCGAGCAGCCTTGAAATTTCTTATAGCAATGAGCAATTGAAAGCCATTAAAGATGCTGTTTCAAATATGTTCTTTGTTATAACTGGGGGACCAGGGACAGGCAAAACCACAATTTTGAAAGGCATATTGCATATTTTGAATTTGCAAAAAAAGAAGGTGATGCTAGCCGCACCCACAGGGCGCGCTGCTCGCCGAATGGCGGAGGTTTGCCGCTTTAAGGCAAGCACCATTCACCGCTTGTTGGAAATAGACCCAATTTCCGGTCTTTTTTACAGAAACGAAATGAATCCGCTAGAAGCAAACGTTGTTATTATAGATGAAAGCTCAATGTTAGACAACGAACTTGCCGCAGATTTAATGCGCGCGCTGAGACCGGGCACTCAGTTGATTTTAATCGGCGATGCAGACCAGTTGCCAAGCGTTGGACCGGGCAATGTGCTGAGAGAAATTCTCTCTTGCTCAGAAGTTGCGCAGGCGAGGCTTTCCAAAATTTACAGGCAGGGGGAGTCAAGCGATATTGCAGAAAATGCGCACCGAATTTTAGCAGGCAAAATGCCGAACTTGCAAAACGGTTCGCACTTTCACTATATGCCATATCAAAATTCAGAAGAAGCTCTTTCCATTTTGCACAGGCTTTCAAAAAATGGGGAACTGCAAGTTTTAACCCCTATGCACAAGGGAACTCTGGGAACCCAAAGCCTGAACGCCTTTATGCAAAAAATACTCAACTTCAACGCTTACGGTTTTGATTACAGAAATATTCACTGGCAAATTGGCGACCCTGTGATGCAACTTAAAAACAACTATGAAAAAGATATTTTCAACGGCGACTTGGGGCGCATAATTCGCGTTATGCCAACTGCAAAAAAAATAGAGGCAGATTTTGAAGGCAAAACCATAACCATAGAAGGCGATGAATTTGAGCATTTAACCCTAGCTTATGCCTGCACCGTGCATAAAAGCCAAGGCAGCGAATATAAATCCGTAGCGGTTGTGCTGGATTATACCCACTCCATTATGCTGCAAAGAAATTTGCTGTACACTGCTGTGACTAGGGCAAAGGAAAATATTTGGATTTTGGCGAGCCAGGGGTCTTTGGAAACTGCGGTTCGCAATAACAGGGAGCGGCATAGGTGGACTGCACTGGCGGAGTTTATATAATTTCTACATTTACCTTCTTATGGGATTTAAATGTGGAATAGTAGGACTCCCCAATGTGGGCAAAAGCACTATATTTAATGCGATAACAAATGCAGGCGCAGAGAGTGCGAATTATCCTTTTTGCACCATAAACCCAAATGTGGGAATGGTTAGCGTACCGGATAAGCGGCTGGATGCACTTGTAAAGGCTTATAATCCGCGTAGCATTGTTCCGGCGGTCACTCAGTTTGTGGATATTGCTGGGCTTGTTAAGGGAGCCTCGCAGGGTGAAGGCTTGGGTAATCAGTTTTTAACGCATATAAGGGAATGTGAAGCCATTATGGAAGTGGTTCGCTGCTTTGATGATGAAAATATTATACACGTGCACGAAGTTGTGAATCCGCTTAGAGATGTTGAAATTATAGAAACAGAACTCATATTGAAAGATTTGGAAAGTGTGGAAAAACGCCTTTCCCAAGAAACCAAGAACGCTAGAATTGGAACCGCAAAGGCAAAAGAAAAACTCGCTGCCTGCGAAGCTCTTGCAAAGCATTTGGGTACGGGAAAACCTGCGAGGGAAATTGAGAAAAACGAAGCTACCGAGGAACTCATTTTTGAACTTGCCCTCTTAACTGCAAAACCAATTTTTTATTGCGCAAATGTTGGCGAAAGCGATGTTATAAAAGGCAATGCCTATACCGAGCAGTTGAAAAAATATGCTGATGAACGCAAGCAAGATATGGTTATTATATGCGGAAAAGTTGAAGAAGAACTTGCAGAAATGGAACAGGCAGAAAAAACGGAATTCCTCAAAGAACTCGGAATGGCAGAAAGCGGATTAGACCAAGTTATTAAAAGGGGTTATGGAATACTTGGACTGCGTACCTTTTTCACCGCGGGAGAAAAGGAAGTTCGTGCTTGGACATTTCACAAAGGTTGGAAAGCTCCTGCCTGTGCCGGAGTTATACACACAGATTTTGAAAAGGGATTTATAAGAGCAGAAACTCTTTCCTATTCAGATTTTGAAAAATACGGTTCATTGAATGCCGCCAAAGATGCTGGGCATTTGCGCACCGAAGGCAAAGATTATGAAGTTCAAGATGGTGATATTATGTTGTTCCTCTTTAATTCTTAGGTTCAAAAATGAGTTTTGCAAAGAAATATAAAAATAAAGATAATTCCGGGAGTATTGACATTGCTCCTATGCTGGATATGGTTTTTATTTTGCTGATATTTTTTGTTGTTACAAGCTCTTTTGTCAGAGAAACCGGAGTAGATGTCAATAAGCCCAAAGCGAGTTCTGCCGAGGAACTTGCTAGGGAAAGCATTTTGATTGGGCTTAGTCGCGAAGGTACAATTCACATAAACGAAGGACAAGTTGATTTAAGAACATTGAAAACAATTTTGCAACAGATGGTAGCCGAAAAACCCGACCGCGCAGCCATTATTGTGGCAGATAGGGAAGCTCCCGGCGGGAAAATTGTCGATATTCTTGACCAGTGCAATTTGGCAAGGGTGAAAAAAGTATCCATAGCGGCAAGCAAAGAGAGCGATTAATGCTTCTCTCACTCTCACAATCCGGTTTTAGAAATTTAAAAGAATTCTCTTTGGAATTTAAGGGCGGAATAACCGTGATCAGTGGAAAAAACGGCTGCGGAAAAAGCAATTTATTGGAAGCGATTCACATTATTTGCCAGGGATTTTCTTTTAGAACAAAAAGTTTGCAAGAGGCTATAAATTGGAATTTGAGCGAATTTATTTTAAGGGCAAAAACCACGGACTCAGAAGCTGCAATTCAGGTGGAAAGTTCTGGGCTAAGGGGAAAATTAAACGGAAAAGAATTTCGCAGAGCAGGGGCTTTGTTCGGTTCTGCACCTCTTGTTTTTATTTCACCCGAAGATATGCAGCTTGCAAGGGGTGCCCCAGAAGCTCGGCGAAATTTTATAGATGAACTCTTGTGTTTTTATAAAAAGAGCAATTTGGATTTGCTGCGTAGATACCGCAGGGTTTTGCAACAGAGAAACCGCTGGCTAAAAGATAATTTGGAAGGCTCTGCCGTGGGCGGTGAATACTTGTTTGAGGCTTTAACGGAACAGCTCGCTTCACTTGCGGTTTTGGTTTGGGAAGAGAGAGGTTTTTTGTGCAAAATATTGGAACCTCACATAAATAATTTTTACGAAACTTTATCTGACAAGGCAGAGGAAATAAAATTTTCTTATACAAGGGCTATGGATAAAGAGAGTTTTCTAAAAAATCTGAGCGAAAAATCTAGTGCAGAAAAAGCATCGGGAACAACGCTCATTGGTCCTCACAGGGATGATATAGAGCTTTTGATGCAAGGACATTCCATGCGGGATTTTGGCTCTCAGGGGCAGTGCCGTTCCATAGCGCTCGCGATGAAATTTGCCTCTGCGGAAATAATAGAAAATTATTCTGGAACAAACCCCATTTTGCTTTTAGACGATGTTTTTGCCGAACTTGACCGCTCAAGAAGAGAAGCGCTTGCAAAAATTGTAAGGCAAAAAAATAGCCAAACCTTTGCCGCCACCCCCAGCTTGGAAGATTTGCCTTTCAAAGGAGATGTTTACTTGGATATTTTTTCTATATTCCCCCTATGAAAAGGAAATTTTCTTCTTCAAAAGGCGAATCAAAAAATGCTGCCAAAGAGCACAGCGGCTGGTGGGGTGATGGTCCAGTTTTTGTGTTTTTGTATGATAAACGCAAAAAAGAAGCCATAACCAATGGCAAGGCAAAGGAAATTTTGCAATTCGTGAACGATTCCGAGCAGGTTTTGCACGAATCGGAGGCACTACGCATAATAAGGATTAACAACGAATATTCCCACCCTGTTCTTTTTGTTGACACAGGAAAAGAAACTGGGCTGAATTTGCTAGACCACCTTCGCATGGCAGGTTATCGCTTGGCTAAATGGGCAGAAAACAATTCGGTTAAAACTTTGATGATTCCGCCACTCAAAGGCGATTCCCCAAAAAAGAGAAATGCAATTTTACAAGGTCTTTGCCACGCGAGCTATGCTTTTGACAAATATAAAAGCAAAAAACACGAAAAAGCAGATGTTGAATACCTATTTGCAGACGATATGGAAATAGATGGGAATTCGCTTCAATCTCTATTTTCTGGAATAGACATCGCAAAAAATTTGATAAATGAACCAGGATGCAGCCTAACGCCGGCAACTGTGGCAAATATCGCAAAAGGCATAGCTGAAAAATATGGATTGAGCATAAAAATTCGTGGTGAAAACGAATTGAAAAGAGATAACTACAACGGAATTTTAACCGTTGGGCGAGGCAGCAAAAATAAACCCGCGATGGTTACCATAAGCTATGCTACAAAACACAAAAAAAACATCCGCATGGCTCTTGTTGGCAAAGGCATAACTTTTGATACCGGTGGCATAAGCCTTAAAACCCAAGATAAAATGTACGAAATGAAAAGCGATATGTCTGGAGCGGCAATAGTGCTTGCTGCCATACAAGTTATAGCAGAGCTTAAACTCCCAATAGCAGTGGATGCCATTTTGTGCCTTGCAGAAAACCGCCCAGGAGAAAATGCGGTTTTGCCCGGAGATATTTTCAAAGCCAAAAATGGAAAATCCATTATGGTGGAAAACACTGATGCCGAAGGCAGACTTGTTTTGATAGATGGGCTGGCAGAGGCGGCAGAGCTTGGCGCAACCCACATAATAGACATAGCTACCTTAACAGGGGCAATACAGCGTGCGCTTGGAAATTCCATTGGCGGGCTTTTTAGCAATAGCGAAGGGCTTGCCATAACAATAACAGAATCTGGCGATGAGTGTGGAGAAAAATGGTGGAGAATGCCACTAGACGAGGAATACTCAGAAGGTTTGAAAGACAAAGTTGCCGATATTCGCAATATAGCCGATGGAGGTCCTGGCGCTATAACTGCAGCTTTGTTTTTGAAAGAATTTGTGAAAAAAGATTTGCAATGGGCGCATTTGGATATTGCAGGGGTTGCATTTACCGCAAACGGTTATAAATATACCGAACACGGCGCAACTGCATTTGGACTAAAAACCATTGTGGAAACGGTAAAAAGATATTCCGCAGATGAACTGCGCTGATAAAGGTTGCTGAATTTAAAAAAGGAGCAAAGAAATATGTTTAAAGTCACAGATTCATTACCTGTTTTAGCATTCTCGGCTTTCAATAGACCCGGCTTCAAGGGTTTTTTTCACAGAACCGGTGAAGAATGGGTTTGCTACGATTCGAAAAATTTGCAAGATAGCATTTATTTCTTGAGCCTTGCCTTTAAAAAAATAGGAATAGGCAAAGGAGTTGGAGTTGGAATAATTGCGCCTAGCTCGCCAAAATGGTTTATTGTTGATATTGCAACGCAAGTTTGCGGCGGTTATGTTGTGCCTCTGTTTTCAAACATATCCTCGGAATATTTTGAATTTCAAATTAAAGATGCTCAAATAAAAGCCTTGGCTGTGGAATCTGGGGAATCTCTATCCTCAGAAACTTACAACCTCGCAAGCGAAATAGAAACACTGGTTTATATGTTTTCTTCGCCAAAAAATTCAGGGCATAAAAATTCCTTTTCTTGGGAAGATTTTATTGAAATGGGAAAAAAATTGGATTGTGAAGATGAGCGAAAAAAATTCACCGAGCGCATAAACAGCATTGCCCCAGAAGAAATATTTTCCATTATTTACACCAGCGGTTCAACAGGAACGCCAAAGGGCGTTCCCTTAACGCAAAAAAATATGATTTTGCATTTGGATGCCATTTCAGAAATATTCCCCCTAGACCCAGACAATAACATACACATGAGCATTTTGCCAGTGGCGCACGTGTTTGAGAGAATGTCTGTTTATTATTTTTCAAGCATAGGACTGCCTGTTTATTTTGCGGATAGCCCAAACAATGTGGGAAAATATTTGCCAGAAATTAAACCAACCGTTTTGACTGTTGTGCCGCGTGTTTTGGAAAAACTTTACGACAAACTTACAGGAGCGGCAAGGGAAAAGCACGGTCCTGTGAAATGGCTTATGAAATATGCCATAAACAAAGCGAAAAACGCAGACCCCAGCAAGGTAAATTTGCGTGGAACAATATGGGATAAACTGGTCTATTCCAAAATGCGCAATGCGCTTGGCGGAAGATTTAGCCTTATAGTTTCTGGAAGTTCCGCACTCAACATTTCGGTCAATAGATTTTTGAGAAATATAGGACTCCCCATACTTGAAGGTTATGGAATGACTGAATGTTCTCCGGTTATTTCTGCGGAAAACCCAGGGAATTCAAAAATGGGTTCGGTGGGCAAGCCTATAAGTTGCATAACGGCAAAAATCTCTGATGAAGGTGAAATTCTGGTTAAAGGCGAAAGCGTATTCAGCGGCTACTTTAACCGCCCAGATTTAAATTCAGAAATTTTCACAGAAGACGGTTTTTTCCACACAGGTGACAAAGGTCGCATAGATGAAGACGGCTATATATGGATAACAGGACGATTGAAGGAAATGTTCAAAACCAGTACGGGCAAATATGTAAGCCCTATTCCAATAGAGCAGGCACTTTGCCAAAGCACTTCTTTAATAGAAGCGGCACAGGTTTTTGCAGAAGGGAAAAAATTCACATCTGCCCTTTTGTTTTTGAATGAGGATATAGTCAAAAGTAGGCTAAAAAAGAGCCATGCGGAATTTAATCCTGAAAAAGCCTTGAAATCCAACAGGATAAATGCCTTTCTGCAAAAGAATGTGGATGCCGTGAATAGACATCTGAGCGACTGGGAAAAAATCAAAAAATGGGAAGCTGTTTTTGCAACGCTCACAACAGAAAACGGTCTTTTAACCCCAACTATGAAGCTCCGCCGCAGTGAAGTTGAAAAAACATTCGCAAGCAAGATAGACGGAATGTATGAGTAATTTAGAAGAAATAGCCCGTATTCGCCTTGCGGATGTACGCGGGCGCATTGTTAAAATTATAGGACTTGTTATTGAATGTGAAGGACCAAATGCGGGTATTGGCGAACTTTGCGTTATAGAACAAAACGGAAAAACAATTTGCAGCGCAGAAGTTGTGGGCTTTAGAGAAACCAGAACTTTAATTATGCCCTTAGGACCTCTTGAAGGAATTAGACCCGGAATGACTGTTGTGGCAAAAGGCGATACTTTAAGCGCACCTGTTGGGCACGAACTTTTGGGCAGAGTTATAGACGGAATGGGAAACCCGATGGACAGTCTTGGCGAAGTTAAATACAAAGAACGCCGCTCAATATATGCAACACCGCCAAGCGCAATGGAAAGAACTCGCATAAAAGAACCCATGTTCACAGGTATTCGTGCCATAGATGGTTTTTTGACTATTGGCAGAGGTCAAAGAATGGGCATTTTTGCAGGCTCAGGAGTTGGCAAAAGCGTGACTATGGGAATGATAGCGAGAAATTGCCTTGCAAAGATCAATGTCATAGCCCTTATCGGCGAGCGCGGCAGAGAGGTGAGGGAATTCATAGAAAAAGATTTGGGACCAGAGGGATTGAAACGCTCCGTTGTGGTTGTTGCCACCAGCGACCAGCCAGCTCTTGTTAGGTTAAAGGCAAGCCTGCTCGCCATAAGCATAGCGGAATTTTTTAGAGACGAAGGCGAAGACGTATTTTTTTTAATGGATTCAAGCACACGCCTAGCAATGGCTCAAAGGGAAATTGGTCTTGCAGTTGGAGAACCACCAGCAACAAAAGGCTACACTCCTTCTGTTTTTGCATTTTTGCCCAAGCTCTTTGAACGTGCGGGCAACAGCACCAAAGGCAGCATAACCGCCCTTTACACAGTCTTGGTTGACGGAGATGATTTAGACGACCCCATCGCAGACTGCGTGCGTTCCATTTTAGATGGTCACATCGTGCTTTCACGTGCTTTGGCAAACAAAAACCACTACCCCGCCATTGACATACTAGCGAGCATAAGCCGCTGCCGCACAGACATTGTAAATCCCGAACTAAAAAAATGTTCCGCAACCCTTTTGCGAAGCCTCGCCGTTTATCGCAAAAATGAGGATTTGATAAACATAGGTGCCTACGCCAAAGGTTCCGACCAAGAAATTGATGTTGCTATTAAGAGGCAAGTTGCCATCAATAATTTTTTGGTGCAAGGCATAGGCGAAAGTTCGCAGTATAAAGATACAGAAGCCGCGATGAAGGAAATAGCGGGGATTACCTAACCACAGGCAACAACACCGCCTCTCCCTCTGCCATAGATGAAAAATCTGTGCCGGGGTTCAGTTGTTTGAGCATTGATTCAGAAACATATTTGGGAACTTTTTTTGCCTGCGAGCCATAAACTCTAACGAGCAATTCATCCAAAGTTTCGCCGCCCTTTGCTCTGTATTTTTTGCCAAATTCATTGCTGCTGGGATTTTCCAAGAGTTTGCTTAAAGAATAAAAAAACTTATCTGGAAAAGACTGCGTTTTTGCTTCGCTTGTTTTTGGTGTGCTTGCTGCATTTGGCGTACTTGTTCTAGGTTTGCTTTGAGTGGGTTTTTGCGGTAAACTCATAATATTATTGCTCATGGTCATTTCCACTTTTTGTTTAGCGGACTGCTTCACAGGCTCATATTTGAAAAACCTATCCAATGTATCTATATAAGCACTATCGGGCCATTTTGTCAAAACATATTTTTTGCCAACTTCCATGCGGAATTCTTCCCTGTCATAACCTGAACAGGAAATAAGTAATGCAAATATAAATGCTAATATATACATCCAAATGCCTCAAACACCTGTTTTTTTGTGGGTTCGGATGTTTTTTCCACTTTGCCTATTTTTATCGGCAGAATATAAAATCTGGTGTGTTTTTCTGTTTTTTTGTCTGCTCCCATCGCTTGCCAAGCTGCATCAAAAGAAAATTTAACTCCGCACTCTTTTAATGTTTTTGGAATGCCAAATTTGCTCAAAAGTTCGTTTTGCCTGTTTTCCTCTTTTTTGCTCCAACGCCCCGATATTGTGGACAACCTGCCCGCAACTCTCATTCCCAGCCCCACCGCAATGCCGTGCGAGAATTTGCTGTAACCGGTAAGTTTTTCTATGGCGTGCCCAAATGTGTGACCATAATTCAAAATTGCCCTAAGCCCAAGTTCACGCTCGTCTATGCCCACAACTTCTGCTTTTATTTCGCAAGAGCGTTTTACAATGTGTTTCAAAGCTGCCGAATCTTTTTCTAAAATTGCATCTGTGTTTTTTTCTAGCCATTCAAAAAAATCATAATCGTATATTATTCCATATTTCACAACTTCGGCAAGACCCGCGTAGTATTCTTCTTCGGGGAGTGTTTTTAAAACGGATAAATCGCACATCACGGCTCTCGGTTGGTAAAATGCACCTATCATATTTTTGCCTTCGGAGTGGTTGATGGCAACTTTGCCGCCAACGCTGCTGTCCACCATCGCCAAAAGAGAAGTGGGAAACTGAACAAAGGAAATTCCTCTTTGGTAGGTTGCTGCGGCAAAACCAGCCATATCGCCAACCACGCCGCCGCTGAATTGCAATAAACAGCTCTTTCGGGAATAGCGGCTTTTCAGCATAAACGTCCAAAGAGCGTTGAGTTCCTCTAAGTTTTTACTGTTTTCTCCGGCTGTGAAAATAAATTGTTTAGCGGCATTTGCTTGCAGGCAAAGTCGCTCAAAATTTCTTTTTTGTTTTTTAGCTATATTTGAATCCGTACAAACAAGCATTTCGTTTTGAGGAAGTAAATTCAATGTTCTCAGCAGAATTTCGGAATGGTCTAAAATATTTTTCCCTATGAAAATTGGATAGCCCCCCGTAGAAGCGGGCTCTACTCTAACTTCCAAATGTCTCCACAATTTCAAATTTTCCAAAAGCTGAGGGAGAATTCTCTCCTCTGGTCCAATCTCATCGCTATCTATGCTAAAATCCGCATTGGCATAAAACTTCTCTCGCTCTGCAAGCATAGTTTTGATTTTTGCAAGCCTAGCTTTTGGTTCCAGTCCTGCCATCAAGGGGCGTTTATCGTTTCGCCCAATGCGCTCGCTCAAAATTTCGGGTTCGGCTTTAATGCAAATCAACACACCGGAATTTTTTATTACCTGAACATTCTCTGGTCTCGCAACTGCTCCACCACCAAGCGACACGACCATCCTTTCCTTTTTGGAAATTTCCTTTATCGCCTCTTTTTCCAACTCACGAAATTTAGCCTCGCCGTCTTGCTCAAAAATTTCCGATATGCTTTTACCTGTGCGTTCCACTATAAAGGCATCGGAATCCACATAGTTCAATCTCAAACGTTTGGCAAGCATTTTGCCCACGCGGGTTTTTCCGCTTGCCATAAAACCTGTGAAATAAATGTTATTCATTCAAAGCCTCCAAAGCCACCTTGAAATCCGGTTTTGAATTTGGAAACCACAATTTGAAACTCTCTAAACCTTGGTGAATCAACATTCCTATTCCGCCAAGAGTTTTGCAGCCAATTTCCTCTGCCTCTTGCAAAAGCCGTGTTTTAAGCGGATTATACACAATATCAAAAACCGCAATGTTTTTGCTTAAAATGGATTTGTCTATCGGGCTTTGATTTATGTTAGGATACATTCCAATCGGTGTCGCGTTGCAAAGCAAGTCTATACCGTCTTTGTGATTTTTTATTTCATCATAATTGTGCAAACTCAAATTTTCAAGATGCAAAGTCCATTTGTCCGCTTCTATGCTGAAAATTTTTAGTGATGCCGCACCGCCTTCTTTCAAAAAGGCGTAAGCCAAGGCTTTTGCGGCACCGCCGCTGCCGAGCATAGCTATATTTTTCCCTTTAATTTCAATTCCAGCTTCTTCCAAATTCCTCAAAGCCCCCAAGCCGTCTGTGCTGGTTCCGCAGAGTTTGCCGTCTTGCCAATAAATGGTATTTACGCTGCCTGTGGCTTTGGATGTGGGCGAAATATAATCCAAAAAAGGCACAATTTGTTCCTTGAATGGAATGGTGACATTTGCCCCCTTAAAACCCATTGCCCTAAAACCTTCCACAGCTTCTTTCAAATTTTTTTCTGCGTGAAATGGCACATAAACCGCATTTATTCCGCAATTTTTCAAAAGCGCATTCTGAATAGCCGGCGATTTTGTATGCTCCACCGGACAGGCAAATATGCCGAGAATTTCTGTTTTGCCGTTAATCATTGGGTAGTAATATAGAAATCATTTCACCCAAACCACCACTCCCTGAAACGCCTTCAATTCCATCTTATCTCCATCAATAATGGTTTTTCCAGAATGTGTGCTGAAAACCACCTTTGCTCTCTCCAAATTCCCTGCTAAATGCACTTCTTTCTTGGTAAAACTAAAATTCAAAAATATTCGCAAACTCTCGCCTTCCCACCAACGCTCATAAGCCAGTATATTCCCATACCCTTTAAGTATAAAATCGATATTGCCGAGTTGCAAGGCTTTGTGTTTTTTTCTGAGTTCAATAAGCTGCTTATGCACCGAAAAAACGGAATCGCTTTTGCCTCTTTGGTTTTCAACATTTATTTTGTTGTAATTGGGATGCACAGGGAGCCAGGGTTCTGCGGTGCTAAATCCGGCATTGGCGCTGTTGTCCCAGTGCATTGGAGTGCGAAAACCATCGCGCCCTTTGAAAAAAGGATGAAAAAGTTTTCCATACAAATCGCGGATATGCTCTTTTTTTATATCCGCATTTTCCATTCCTATCTCATCGCCGTAATAAATAAAGGGCGTGCCTTTAAGTGTCATTAAAAGCAAGGCTCGCAATTTTACCTTGTGATATTTGAAAAGGGTAAAGCCAAAACCAAAACGTTTAGTGCTGCGACCTACATCGTGGTTGGAAAAAAAGAAACAGGGCCAGCCTTTTTTTGGCAATTTGCGATAAACATTTATAATGGTTTTGTAATAGGAAGAGGCTTTCCACCTTGTAAAAACAAAGGAAAAATCAAATGCCAAATGCAACATATCTGTGCCAGAGCCTAAAAAACTGGAAGCGAGTTTTGTGTCGCCTGGCGGGTTTGCGTATATTTCGCCCACGCTTGCTTTGTCGGGGTATTTGTCGAGTAGCAACCTGAATTCTTTTAGCATTTCATATACGCTACCACGATTGCGGTTAAACACTTTGCTATTCAATATAAAATTACTTATGGGATTATTGCGTAATTTTTTGTCTTTGTAAAGCATATTGATAACATCAAGCCTAAAACCATCAACGCCTTGTTCAAGCCAAAACTCAACAACCTCAAACATAGCTTTTTTCACTTCGGGGTTTCGCCAATTCAAATCGGGCTGCTCATAAAAAAACGAATGATAATAATACTCGCCTGTGGTCTGGTCAAATTTCCAAGCCTTTTTCCCAAAATTAGTTCGCCAATTATTCGGCGGAATTTTTTTGCTTTTAGGAGCCTGCCAAATATACCAGTTGCGTTTGGGATTATCCCTTGAACTCCGCGACTCCAAAAACCAAGGATGCTGGTCTGATGTGTGGTTCAACACCAAATCAAGTATAACGCGAATTCCCTTTTCGTGTGCAGTTTCAAGCAACTGCTTAAAATCGTTCATATCACCGTAAATTGGATTTATGCCTTTATGGTCGGTTATATCATAACCGCCGTCTATCAAAGGCGATGGGTAAATTGGCGATAACCATATAGCCTCAATACCGAGTTCTGAAAGGTAATCCAATTTTTTGATTATGCCTTGCAAGTCGCCGATGCCATCACCATTGGAGTCGTAATAACTCTGCGGGTATATGTGATAAATAACACCGTGTTTCCACCAACAAAAGTTTTCAGATTGCAATAGATACCTCTTGGGGTAAAGATAGAAAACACCTACAACCACACATAAACGTACGGGGTTCGCATTTATTTTGTCTGAACCAGAATTATCAGAATTTACAGGATTACCAGAATAATACAATGATCCGTTTTGTAAAGGCGACCGCGAGGGGCACCCCTACTAGTCTTTCACGCAACGAATACTGAAAAAAAATATGCTTTGAAGGCGGTCGTTCCTGCCGACATATTCACCGCCGCAGTTTATATTCCGTCTGTAAACGTCAAAGTTATTACCAGAGGTTTTCTCTGAGGAAGCCCACCAGTCGCCGACATTGCCGACATTATAGAAACTACCATCGGGAAGACCGTAACCACCAGGCAGAGCCGCAAAGCCGTAGATATCCGTGCCTAATGGAGCATCTTGGTATATGCACTCGGATTCATCGCATTTAGAAGCAGAGAAATGAACGTCACTATTTTTATTCCAACCACTAGTGGCTTTCAATTTGGTTCCAGGATTAGACCCAATAAAATCCGTTAATGTCGTCCATTCGGCATCGCTAGGAATATGCCAACCACTAGGACATATCCCCTTGTGTTTCGTGGATATTTGCGAAGCACAAGAACTGCTATTACAACTAGCTGGCAATGCCATAGCTGTTGCCCAGTTGTAAAGCCTGCCGTATTTCACACAGTTGGCAGGGTCATTATTATAGCATTTGCTACCAGCGATATCGCAGTTCAAATTCTCCGCCATCCAAACTTGGTCGCCGATTGGAACGGTTCTGTAACTACCGATATTGCAAGAACCACCACCGCCTTCGTTATCGTCACCGCCAGAGCAAGAAAATGTGAATGTCATAGCAAGCATCAAAGCTGCCGTAAATGCGATTTTAGAGAATAGGCTTCTCATAGAGTTCCTCCGTTTTGTAATGTGAATGTGAAAATTCTGAACGTCTGAACCTTGATACCCCTGATTTTAGGATTAACAGGATAGCATCTCGAATTGCATAATCCTGTAAATCCTCTAATCCTGACCAATCGGGGTTCAGACAAAGACAATATAATGCAGTACCACTGCTTGTAAATAAATTGCTTACATAAGTGATAGGGGGGGGGGGGGGGGGGGGGGGGGGGGGGCGGCAGCCATAAAATTATCCATTAGAGCCTCTGGGCGAGGCTCGGCAAAGGTGGTATTTTTTAGGCTGCGGGTCATCCTATTCCTACTTATATTTATTCAAAATAAATTTCAACCCCTGATCTCTATAATACTGCATTTTGTCATCGGAACTAATCAACGTTATTTTATTGGCTATTGCGTGTGCAATTATCGCGTGGTCAAATGGGTCTTTATGGTCTTGGATAGGCTCTATTTTTCCAAGTGCGATAATCTGTTCTTTTTTAATATAATCCACCGTAAATCCATATTCCTCTACTGAGACAAAAATATCCTCAGTCGTTTTCCACGTAGGCTTTTCAATTTTCCCTGCTCGCAGCAACAAAATAATTTCCTTTATGCTTTCGGAACTAATGTAAATTTTATTCTCATAATCGGTAATTATATCCAAAACATCTCTATGAAGTTTATCCCTTTCTCGCATAGCAAAGAGAAATATATTCGTATCTATTAAATACCTCATATCACCTCAATACTGCTTTCATATCTAAAATTCTCAAATCCGAACCCTCAGGGTGTTTAATCCACCATTCAGCCCATTTTGACAATTTCTTTGGTTTTGCATTTGCCTGTTTCCCTTTGGTCTTTTGCATATTTGTCTCCTAGTTTCTAAAATCCATAGATAAATGTAGAAAATTTATTCCATCCCCACCACCCTCAACAACTCGCATATAATACCATCCGCATTATACGCTTTGGCGCGTTCAATGGCTGAGTTGCGGAATTCAGTTGCATTGCCGTTAGATAAAAATTCTATGGCAGCTTGTTGCATTTCTTGCTGCGTTTCAACCAGAAAACCGCATTGCTTATGCTTTATAATATCCTTTGGACCTTTTGTGTTATAAGCAACCACAGGCAAACCGCAACTTAATGCTTCCAGCACCACCATTGCAAAAGTATCAAAACGAGAGGGAAGTACCAATATATCTGCCGAAGCGTAAAGAATGGGGAGTTTATCCTGAGCTATCCAATTGAAAAAAAGAGCATCGGGATTTTCGCTTTGCAGTTGCTCCATAGCGGGTCCCTTGCCAACCACAACCAATTTTACATTGTCAAATTTTTTCTTCGCTTCGCTGTAAAGGTCAGTTAATTCAAGCACTCCTTTTTCCTTGCTCACACGACCAACATAAAGAATTACTCGATAATTTTCGTCTAATTTAAAAGCACCCCATTTATCGGGTTTATACGGCTTAAAGCGTTCATTTACCCAATGAGCCGTTTGATGTACGTTCTCAGGATTCAAATTCATTTGCGTTCCCGAAAGCCATTTTTTCTGCTCGGAATTTAGCACCAGCACTTTGTCAAAGGCGTTGTAAAAAACACGCAGCAAACGGCGCACTCTGCTCAAATTGTGCCCTTCTATGTTTAACACTTTGCGAGCAAACATAAGCCAGTCGGTGTGCAAATAGAACGAGGCTTCAACTGTGTATGCGTGTTTGAGATAAATCCCGAACAAGCCCATAATTCCCTCGGTTGAACAGATAATGCGGTCGTAGCTGCCGGCTGCAAATAAATTGTGCAACTCCACAAACATGGGAATTCTAAAACTGTAATCGGGATATGCCGAAAGCGAAAATTCCTTCACAGGTTTCAACACTATTAAATTATCGTCTGGTTTAACAGTTGAGCTGCAAACCACCATATCTATTGGCAAACCGAGTCTTTTTATTTCTGTGTGCATTTCTTTGAGGAATGTGGAAACTCCGTTGGGGTCGCCAAAGGTGTCTGTGAGCCACATTATGCGTTTGGGGTGCTCGTATTTGTGCAGCTGTTTTGAAAATTCGCGCAAAACAGGTCTTGCATTGAACAGGGTTTTGGTGCTTGCAAAATGCGCCGCCAACAAAAGCGTAGAACCTAAAAATGGAAAAGACAGACCATCTAAAAATTCAGACAAATTCAAATCGGATTTCTGTTCCGAACCATTAGAACCTAAATAGCTTCTCAAAGATGCGGGCAATTCCAATTTTTCTATCAACTCATTTATGGAAAGATTTTTAAATTTACTTTCAAAATTTGCATCGCTCAATTTTTTATCCAAACGAGATGTTAGAATATCGTAAAAGCGATTGTTTATATTCATAATTGAGTTGTAGTAATCTTTTACCAAGTTTTCATCGTTTCGCTTATGAGTTTTTGATATATCTTCTGCTTCTTTGAATATGGGTTTATAAGCCGAATTTATCAACAGCTTTTTCAAAAGAGGCGGTTTCTCTCCCATCATGCAGTTTTGGAAAATTCTTATGAACGATGTGGTGACATTGTGCCGCTTCACTTCGCTGAGTAAATTGGAAATTAAAAAGCCTATGATTTTATCGTTAGTGCTGCCTTTATGTAATAATATACGTACCAAACCTGGGTCTTGGGCATTGAGAGCCAATTGGCAGGCATAGTTGAGCAAAGCGATGGTCATTTTTTCGGTGTGCTGATACAACCCGTAAGGAGCCATTTCTCCGTTTCGTATAGCTTCCAGCACAAGTTGCGATTTTGTTTGCGTTTTCAATTTTTCCGCTAAGTTTGGCACGTGCAGATAAGTTCCAGTTGCTCCGGCAAACATACCCATGTGGCAGTCCGAACCACCAGACATATATTTGTTGTAAGGATTAACGCAATAATTTTTTGGGTCAATGGAAAATTCCTTGGCATATCTATCTATTGCCTCTGGCGACATTTGCGTTATCCACTCTTTTACCAAAATATTTTGCCAAGTATCCCTTTGTCCGTTTAGCACTTCAAAGCGTTCAAAGAGGAGCACCATCTTGTTGAAAAAAGCCTGCGGTGGCAACTGCCTAGCCGCGTAATGATAAAGAGGGTGCGCCCATATTGTTGGCAAATTTTGCTGCCTGGCATATTCCAAAAAAGAATAAATATTTTTGCGCAATTTGTCCAGCTTTGCTTCCTGCTCAGGCGTGAAGCCATAAGTGAGCACGTGTATGCCTATGCCAAAATCTGGAACGCGGCAACTGAACTCCGCTGCCGTAAGCACATCAAGCCCCTTGTCTTGCATTTGGTAGCAGGAACGTGCGTTGTTGTGGTTGGTGATTGTGAAAGCGTTGCACCCATTTCGCGCAAGCCCATCTATCAGGGTTTGGCTTGGGAGCCAAGTTTCTGGCACATTCAAAATACGCCCCAGCAATTCATCTGGCTCATCGCTGTTGAAATCGTGGCAATGGAGGTCAATTTTTAATGTTTCTGCCTCAGGAAACCTATTTTTCTGCTCGGCAAGAAACTGCTGCTGCTCCCCTCGCAAAGTTCTTTGGAAATCGCTACTCATATAACAAGTAAAATATAGAAAGTAAATCATAATTTTTCTAAATTACCCCCTAATACATATCACAATCGGAGGTATTTTGTGAAAAAAGTATTGTTCATTGCGATGTTCGCTGCCCTTGTGGTTTCGTGCGCATCTAAAAGAGCGGCTCTTGTGGATTCTACCATAACAGAGGCTAAAACGCTTCAGGCACTAGCAAAAGCAAACAATTTGGTGGTTCCGGCAAGCATAGATTCTTTAGTTGTGGCTGCCGAAAAGCAACAGGAAGAACGCCAAACGGAAAAGGCTTATGTTTTGGCAGATGAAGCAGTTCTTCAAATACAAATTTTCCTGCTAAAACAGGAACAAGACTCTCTTAGCACAAAGAAAGCAGAGGCAGAAAGCCATTTGGCAGTGTCCAAAGAATATTTGGATGTTTACCATAACGTTCTGCGAGTCCGTAAAAACACACCCAAAGAGCATATCATACATTAGGAGGTTTTATGAAAATTCAAGCACTAGTTATATTAGCCGTTGCCGCAAGCTTGTTTGCGCAAGAAGCTCCCATCTCTTGCAGAGCTTCTTTTGATGCTGTAAAAAATTCCCCGCGCGATGCTGCCGCAGAGCGTTCTTACGCTTCAACAGAAGCGAGAATTCGCAATTTGGAGGCTGTAGCAAAAAAAGAACGCAAAGGTGAAATTTACGAAGCGGAACTGAAAAACTGCGATTTGGCAGTGGAGCATTTTAAAATACAGATTACAAATGTTGCACTCCGCAAACACGTGGATTCCTTAACCCAAAGCAATTTAGCTGTTAATAAAAGTCTTTCTGCCGTAAAAGATTCTCTTATTGAAGAGTGGAGCAACGATGCCCACGGAGCCAAGTCGCTGAATGCGACTTTAAACGATGAGCGCCACCGTCTTGAAAAGCTGAATAGGGAAAAAATGCTAGAGCTTGCCGCAAAGGAAAAAGCCATTGAAGATGCGAGAAGAGCACTTATCATAAAAGATTCTCTGCTTGCAGTTCAAAGAGCCGAAGCACAAAAAAAGCTGGATGCCTTGAACAGCAAGGCAATAAGTGTTTACAGAGATGCCAGAGGCACAATTCTCTCTATGAGCGATATCCTTTTTGAGTTTGGAAAAGCGGACTTAAAGCATGAATTAAGGGAAAATTTATCGGCAATAGGCGCAATTCTCCAGAGCTTGCTAACAGAATCCAACATTATAATAGAAGGTCATACCGATGATGTTGGTTCTGCTGATTTCAATCAAAAGTTGAGCGAGCAAAGAGCACATGCTGTTATGAAATATTTAATTGACAGAGGCATTGCCGCGAATCGTTTGCACGCTGTTGGTTATGGATTGACAAAACCAGTGGCAGACAACAAAACCGAAGATGGTCGTGCTAGAAATCGCAGGGTTGAACTTGTGATAAAAGACTGAGCAAAATGTTTCACGCAGAGTTCAAAAGCATAAACGGCAGCGACAAATACCCTTTGTCGCAAGTTGTTTACAGAGGCGAAGATGGTTCTCTTTTAGAAGTGAGCCACAACCGTGATGCTTGGAAAACTCGCTCTCCAGAGGAATGGAAAAATTTATTCACCAGCCGCCGCACTAGCTTTGCGCCTGCGGATTTAAGCGGTGTGTGGAGCAAGCGCGAACTCGTTTTGCCCGAACTCCCAGTTGAAGATATTGTAACGCTTCAAGAAGGTTTCACTCCTCTTTTCAATGCGCAAAAACTTGCAAAAGAAATAAATGTGAAAAGCCTGCAAGTGAAGTTATGCGGAAATTCGCACACAGGCAGTTTCAAAGATTTGGGCATGACTGTTTTGGTTAGCCAAGTTAATCATTTGATAAAGAACAAGGCAAAAATAAAAGCCGTTGCCTGCGCAAGCACAGGAGATACCTCTGCGGCTCTTTCTGCATATTGCGCAAGAGCTGGCATTCCAAGCATTGTGTTTTTGCCAGCCGGAAAAATTTCCGTTGCGCAACTAGTGCAGCCCATTTCAAACGGCAGCCTAGTTTTAGCCTTAGACACGGATTTTGATGGTTGCATGAAAATTGTCCAAGAAGTGACCGCAGACAAAAGCATCTACCTAGCAAACTCAATGAACAGCCTTCGCATAGAGGGGCAAAAAACCATCAGCTACGAACTCTGCCAAGAACTCGGTTGGCAGCTTCCCGATGTTCTAATTATTCCGGGCGGCAATTTGGGCAATGTGAGCGCTCTCGCAAAAGGCATAGACGATTTGTTGGAGTTAGGTTTAATAAACAAAAAGCCTCGCATAATAGTTGCCCAAGCGGAAAATGCCAATCCATTTTATTTGGCATATAAAAGAGATTTCAATAAACTTGAACCTGTTCAAGCCAAAAAAACTTTGGCAAGCGCAATACAAATAGGCAACCCTGTGAGCTATCCCAAAGCAGAGCAAGCTATAAAAAACTATAATGGAATTGTTGAGCAAGTTTCCGAGCAAGAACTCTCCGATGCCGCCCACCGCGCAGACAAAATAGGTCTTTACACCTGTCCGCACACAGGCGTTGCCTTGGGCGCATTGTTTAAGTTGCGCGAAAAAAACATTATCTCAAGCGAAGAAAGCGTTGTTGTTATAAGCACCGCCCACGGCTTGAAATTTTCCGAATTCAAATCTGGCTATCACGAACAAAAACTGGAGGGCATTTCACCAAAGTACTCAAACGCAATACACCGGCTTCCGGCTAATGCGAGTGCTGTGCAAGATGTCATAAACAATTATGCTCCTTAAAATCCTAGCTTTTATTTTAACGCACCTTCCGCATTTTCTTGAAAATGCGATGTTTGAATTATTTTATCCAATTTATTTGATAGAGTTTAGAAAAGAGAAAAACTACATAGCGGAGCGGTTAAAATCGGCAAATTTGCAAATAAAGCCAAAAATGGTTTATAAAAATCTTTTTTTCAACGGGATAGATAGTTTGAGATTTTTGCAAAACAAAGAAATCCCTATGAAATTTGAAAATTTTGATTTAATTAAAAATGAAATAGGCAAAAATTCCATTGTTTTCACAAGCATCCATTTAGGAGCTTTTGAAATGCTGCACAGATGTTTGGAGCATTTAACCGAAAACATGGTTAATCTGGTGGTTTCGGAATTTAGAAATGCAAAGCTAGACGAATTTTTGACAAGCATAAGGGCAACGCAAAAAATAAGAGTTGCAAAAGATTACCAAGTTCCTAAAATTTTGAAAAATGCCATTAGGAACAAAGAAATTTTAGCGGTAATGGCAGACCAGTCAAAGGGCAAAGGCGAGAATTTTAAAATTTTGGGCGATGATGTCCCTTTATTTTTAGACCTTCCCTTAACGGCTAACAAACTAGGTGCAAGCCTTGTGCTTTTTATAACATTCAAGAAAAACAATGAACACATAATTCGTTTTGAACGAGTTTATGCACCCAAAACAGAAATTGACAAAAAGGAAATTGCAAAAACACTAGAAAACTGGGTTTTGAAACACCCAGAGCAGTGGGCTTGGAATTACGGGTTTATTAAACGTTAGGAAATTTACTATATTTTCCCTATGCTTTCCCTCTCCCAAATATGGTTTGTGGTTCCGGCCTCTGCTATAGTCGCTCTTATTTGTGCCTTGGTTTTTTATAAGAACCTTATGAAAAAGCCCGAAGGCAATCAAACGATGAAAGACATTGCCCAATACGTGCGCGAAGGGGCAATGGCTTATCTAAAACGCCAATACAAAACCGTTTCGCTTGTATTCGTGGTTTTGTTCTTTATTCTAATAGTGCTTGCGGTGCTTGGCATCCAAAACCCCTTTGTTCCGGTGGCTTTCCTAACAGGAGGCTTTTTCTCTGGGCTTTGTGGGTTTTTGGGCATGAAAACCGCTACAAGCGCAAGCAGCAGAACCGCAAATGGGGCTACGCACAGCTTGAACAGCGCGCTGAAAATAGCTTTCCGTGGTGGCGCGGTTATGGGTCTCGTTGTGGTAGGCTTTGGTTTGCTGGATATTTCTATTTGGTTCTTGTTGCTAAATTACGTTTTTGACAATAATGTATTTGGCTTTGGCATAGGTTTTACCGAAGGTCAAAAAATGGTTGAAATAACCGCAGTTATGATTACATTTGGAATGGGAGCAAGCGTTCAGGCATTGTTTGCCCGCGTTGGCGGTGGCATTTACACAAAAGCCGCAGATGTTGGCGCAGACCTGGTTGGCAAAGTAGAAGCTGGCATTCCAGAAGACGACCCTCGCAATCCAGCAACCATAGCAGACAATGTTGGGGATAATGTTGGAGATGTTGCGGGAATGGGAGCAGATTTATATGAGAGCTATTGCGGTTCCATTCTAGCTACTGCGGCTTTGGGCGCAGTTCTGCCGCAGTTTGGAAAAGATGCGATACTTGCCCCTATGTTTGTTGCCGCACTTGGAATTTTATTTTCTTTGGTAGGTATAATGCTGGTTCGCACAAAAGAAGAGGTGAGTTCTAAAAATTTGCTGCGTTCGCTTTTGGTTGGAACGCTCGGCAGTTCTGTCTTGATTTTGGCAGCGGTTGCAGTTATGGCAGCACTCGGGTTAATAAGCTGGGGCATTTTTGGTTCCGTGGTTTCTGGCTTGGTGGTTGGAGTGATAATAGGGCAATTCACTGAATATTACACATCGGATATTTACAAACCAACTCAGAGCATTGCAAGCCAAGCAAAGCTTGGTCATGCAACCACAATAATAGAAGGCATAGCGGTTGGAATGAAAAGCACGGGATTTCCCGTTGTTTGCATTGCGGTTGGAATTCTTTTGGCATTTGGATTTGCAGGTGGTTTTGGCAATTTATCTATGGGACTTTACGGTGTTAGCTTTGCCGCAGTTGGAATGCTCTCCACCCTTGGCGTAACCCTTGCAACCGATGCCTTTGGACCCATAGCAGATAACGCAGGCGGAAACGCAGAAATGAGCGGGCTGCCTCCAGAGGTTCGCAAACGCACAGATGAACTTGATATGCTAGGCAACACCACCGCCGCAACCGGCAAAGGTTTTGCCATAGGCTCTGCCGCCTTGACCGCTATTGCGCTTTTGGCTGCATATATAGAAGAGGTAAAACTCTGGCTTGGAAAAATTGCGGAAAGTTCAAACGGAACATTCAAAGCGGGTTCTGTTTTATTTGCCAGTACTAGCGAAAAACTCTCAAGCTCCTTTTCTTCAGATTCTGCCATTAGAATTATAGACAATGGAAACAGGGCAATAAATGCAGATGGAACATTGGTGGGCTTGGTTGCGCACAGTGCGAATATATCCGATTTTCTTGTTGCATATAATTTAACTCTTATGAATCCAACTTTGCTATGCGGATTATTTATAGGCGCAATGATGGCTTTCCTTTTCTGCTCAATGAGTATTCAAGCGGTGGGCAGAGCGGCAGGAGCAATGGTGGAGGAAGTTCGCCGCCAGTTCCGCGAAATAAAAGGCATTATGGATGGAACAGGCAAACCAGATTATGCGCGCTGCGTTGCGATTAGCACAGCTGGTGCGCAAAAAGAAATGGTTTTGCCATCTTTGATGGCTGTTGTAATTCCCATTTTGGTCGGTTTGATTTTAGGTGTTCCAGGTGTGTTCGGGCTTTTAGCAGGCAGCTTGGCGGCTGGGTTTTCCCTTGCAACCATGCTGAATAATTCCGGTGGCGCATGGGACAATGCCAAGAAATACATAGAAAAAGGCAACTTTGGCGGCAAAGGCTCAGACACTCACAAAGCCGCTGTAACAGGCGATACCGTTGGCGATCCTTTCAAAGACACCGCAGGTCCTTCGCTGAACATTTTGATGAAGCTAATGACTATGGTGAGCGTTGTTTTTTCCGGTCTTATTGTTAAATACAGCGAAGTATTCATGGGGTTGTTTAAGTAGGCTCACAGTCATATTACCTCTTTGCTCTTGGCAAATACTGGTCTGTGTGCTTTTTCCCAAAATTCTTCGTTCAATTCTGGATTATCTGGATCGCTAAGATCCGGTTCGTTTTGAGAAAGTAACTCCAACTCCTTAATCCTCTCAGAAGTTAAAGGATATTTTTCTCGCATTTCTTTTGCTGTCATTCTAACTATTGCCATTATACAAACTCCTTTCTTTTTTTGTTGCAAAACGAAGTGAAATAATTCTAGTCACCTCATTTCTCTCTGTATGCACAACTACTACCACTACAATCTTAGAAGCCAACATACCTATTGTTTTAAACCGTATTTCACCATAACTACCTGTATCTTCCATCGTTAAACGATATGGGTCCCGAAACACGCTTTCAACTTCCCTAAAGTCCAAACCATGTTTCAGAATGTTAGCTTTCCTTTTTTCTTCATCCCACTCATATAAGACTTCATCCCACAAATCAAACCAACGGACAAATTCATCGCTGTCCATATCAATCCTCCTTAGAATATACAAAATTCCAACCACCACCACTAGGCACAGCCTTTTCTTTTTCCATAAAAACCTCCGTTTTACTCTCTACTATATTAGACGTAAAAAAACGGAATTTTTTCCAAAAAAAATGAATTATGCAACAATTAGTTGCATAATTATGGATTTTTTGCATTTATGTTGAAAATAGGGTTCTAACCTTCTATATTTTAAATTCTCAAAACTATGAATGAAAGATTTAACAATGAATTGGAAGCTCAAATAAATGGAGACTTGCCGAAAGGGCATATTTACCAGCTTGGCAGACCTGGGGATATTCTACGGAATGCAGGAATACCAGACTTGCCTATTGAAGTAAATTCAGCAACCTTAACAAAAAAATCAGACCCGAACTACAAAAATTCACATCCATTTGAGCTATCGGAAATAAAAGACCTGCCAAACGCAATACAAGACCCAATTATGGTTTTTGACAGCAAAACGAGAAAAGGGAGCAAGGTTATTTTAACCGAGTTGCAAAGCAAGGGTGTTAATTTTGTCGTGGCTATGGAGATAAACCACAAGAAAGGCAGCGATAGAACGGGAGTTATTGAAATAAATTCTATTAGAAGCATTTATCCAAAAGATCAGATAAAGGATATTTTTACTTGGAGCAAAGAAGGTTTACTAAAATATGCCAATAAAGAAAAAGCCTCGGCGTTTATGAAGGAACTGCGGTCTCAATTTCCGCAGAAGTCGTTCATAAACACCGAAGCCTAATGTATAATATAGTAAAAAATTTTTAAAAAGAATCTTCCCCTCACCCACCCCCAGGGGAGGGGAAGACAGTATCTTTTACTAGCGTTTTGCGAGCTTGCATTTAATGGTTAGGCTTCCACTGCTGGTTAAACACAATGTACCAAATTCATTTTCACCTGACTTTAAATTCGCTAAATCCAATGCTCCGTAATAACCACTAATTGTCTTCGGTGATCCTTTAACCGTTACGCTGGCACTGCCGTTGTTGCCATCAACATTGCACTCCACCACTACGGGACGCGGATCACCACTATAGTTCAAAACATACATATCAACACATTCGTCTGGTTTTAAAACAGCCTCGTTTTTGCCTTTGCATTGATCAAAACCACCGTTGGAAGAACTACCGCAATCCAGTTCTATTGTATAATCTGCACCAGCACTTACTTTCAAATCTGGACACGCAGGTAGCGCAACAGTTGCACCATAAGCCGGGCAATTTAAGGTGGGTGTAACGTCTGAATATGTTTCTTTATGCTTTTTATCCCAGCTTTTCCATTCATCAAGAATTCCAGTAGATAAGTTCCACTTTTTGGTACCAGCATATATATAATCTACGGTTGGGCTGCTACAAACCTTATCGGGATCCACTACAGTTACTCCGCTTGGTTTTGCCCCTCTTCCAGTTGTGGTTTCTGCTGGGCTTCTATCCCACTTGCACGTTCCAGTTATCTCCGGTGCCCTCTTGGAAGACCAGCCGGTTTTTGGGTTGCAGGCGGTTGTGTGTTTGCCGTCGTCGCAGGTTAGTTCGCCGAACAATATGTAGTTTCTGGAACCTTCGGCTGTAAGACCTTCGGCTGGTAGTGCTTTGCAGGCGTTTACCTGAGCCATTTGGGTGGTGTCTGGGGCGAATTTCCATGCTACCTCAGTGCAGCCGCTTGGCAAGGTTGCGTTAGTTGGCTTTAGTACTTTGCCTGGGACCAAAACAGAGCCAGATGTATAACCATCCCAGCCACAGGTGAAGCCTCCTTTTGGATTGCTTTCTTTGCAGCCGCCTGCGGCAGCTGCTTGAGAGGAACTGCTTTTTGGCAGTGCGCTTGAACTGCTTTGCGCCACCGGTGCGCTGGAACTGCTTTGCGGTATGGGTGGCAAGCCGCCACCGGAGCTGCTGCTTGGCAGTATGGGTGTCTCGTCTGAACTGCTTTGCGGTATTGGTGGTGCGTCCTCAGAGCTGCTTACTGGCGGAGGTGGAGGAGGCGGAGGCGGTACATAGCCTGACCAAATACTGGTATCTCCTTTATCTTTAATTTTGTCTATAACCACTCCCATAGAAGTATCTACAGTTTGTTGATAACTTGCAATTTCTACTGGAATACCTTCGCCACAAGCTAGTATGACAAGGGAAGCCGCAATAGCGCAGCTGGTTACCACGAGCAATGATTTTAGCTTTCTTTGCATAAACCCTCCTTACGGACTTACCGTTGCTCTCCATAATGTACACGCTTTGGGCCAATCGGGCCAAGTATGACCAGGTGCTTTCTTAAACTGCACTAAATACTTATCACCACCATCTAAATAAATGAGATAATAATCCCCATTCTGTACCACGCACGGATCGCCGCCGCACCTAATATTGCTCAACTTAATCGCAGTGGCAGGAGTGCTTCCCAAAAGGCTTTCTTTGCTAGAATAAGATTTGCCCGGTTCAACATCATCTGTTCCTAAGGCAACCACAGGTCTTACTTTGCCACCAAAAACTTCCATATCTGGCTGGCCTTCGTCTCCAGATAGCTTAAAGCTGCCAGAGCCTACCTGTACTGAACCGTTTAAAGGAACTTCTGCATCTGGACTTGGTGGGGCAAATACCCACACGGCTTCAGAAGAAGAGGAAACCTCGCCTCCGCTAGAGGAAAGGGCGCACAGCATCTCTGGTTTTGTGAATTGCTTGCTCTCTTGCGTAAACTTGCCAGCAGAGCACTTTTCGTCTATGCAGGCTTTAACGGTTAGATAATGAGTGGCGCAAGGTATAGACGGATTCATTAAATCTATCCTAGCATCGGATAGCTGAACGCTACTTACGCCAGGCAGTGTTATGGGACCTGTTACTGGCTTATCATCAAAAGAAACCCAGCCAGAACCGGTGGTTATGAACTCAATCCTAACTATAGGATTAGCCTTTGTTGCCTCAACTTTGCCCGATATATATATTTTATCAGAGCTAGTTGTAGCATCTAACTCAAAATTTCTTATTTCCACTACCCCTGGATTGTCCACATTGGAAGAGGGCGTATGAGTAGCACCAGCACTGCTGCTGCTACCACTGCCTTGAACCGGATCGTTTGTGCTACAAGCAGCTAGCACAAAGGTTAAAACAATGCCCAAGCACAAGGACAACGCTAAAAAAGAGAGTTTTGTTTTCATAATCACCTCACTTTAAATATAGAAAAACCATTTTACTTAAAAGTTCTCCTAACACCAAACATATCTATGAACTCCTGCTGACTGAGCTTTTTGATCTTCTTTTTGCCACCGTCATAGTATGTTATTTCCATCCAGAACTTGCTAACTCCAACATAAGCACCAGCTCCAACGAATCTATTGTTATTGGCTTTCAAATCCCAAGCCAAATAGAAGTTATATTCGTTGGTGTAGCAGTTGCCACTGCCGGCTCCGTTAGGTTGATCAGTATATTTGAAAATATCTGCCGTGCAATCTGCATAAACAGGGTCCCTGTGAGCAACATAATCGCCTAAGTTGGTGTGATAGTAAGTAGTGGCTTTTACGGTTACCACGTTTGCTATGTTTTCTTTGGTGAGCTTGTTGCCAAGACGATCTGTGCAAATATTGACAGCACCGGAGAGTTCACGCTTTTCGCATTCATCCAAGAAGTTACTCACATCGCTGTGGAACTTATCGGAAACGTCAAAGAGAGTTCCCACCGAGCCAGGGAAATGACCCTTTATTTCGTCGGGCGTTGTTATGTGCTTTGGCACTGGCAAGAATTCAGATACATTGCCGGGCTTATACAAATTGTTTTTGGCGTAATCTAAAGCATCCTTGCTAAGCCAGATTGGGAACCATGGATCGTTTATATCTCTGTCACCAGTAAGCGTTCCAGCAATAGGCGAATTTTCTGGGTTAACTATACCTATCTTGACCGGCTGTTTCTTGGAAGGTTTTGTTCCAGTTATCAGTACGCCTCTCTCCTTGGGGTTTGAGCCATTGCCCTCGGCATCTTGGAACACAAAACCATCGGTAGCCTTGCGGATTTTCACCCAATCCTCTGCTCGTGGCATGCGCGTTCTGCTAATGCCATCGGGAAGTTTGTAGGAATAATAAACCGCTTCAATAATGCTATCGCCTTTGGCAGAGCCTGGTTGAGCCATTACATTAAGCCCTTTAGTGTTTTTATAGGTCACGTTGGCAGCATAGTCTCGCTCTATTGACAGTTCCCAAGCCCAACCTAAATTATCGTATCCCAAATCGTATCTCTGAGAGTCTTCTATCTTGCTCGTGGGGCAACGATTAGGTAAATTCTGGTCGTGTTCAAGACAATAGCTAAACGGATTCTTCACCAAATTTATATCTGTGGCATCGGGTCCAGCAAATATAGGCTCAGACAAATAGACATTGAGAATTTCACGGCAACCAGGAGTAGGACTTGCATCGCAGTTTGCCTTGTTGTTTTGGGCATAAGCGTATTCGGCTTTAATCACGATTGGCGAAATTTTGTCTATCAAAGCACTGGGATTAGCACTGTATTGAAGAGCGTTATCACCACAAACGCCACCAAGGCAGTTTTCCTGGTCAATGAATGGTATCCAGCTATTGACATTTCCTCTTCCAGATGTTAGAATCTCTTTGGAGAATTTGATGGGTGACTGTTCTCCTATTTTACTTGCTATTTCTATTATGCTGTCTTTCTTTATCCACTGGTTCCAGTATGTACGATTTCTGCTAAAGAAGCCAGGGTCTTTGAACAGGCCTACTATATAAGCTCTGTCTTTCAATTGCTCGGGTGTAGGACCTGGTGCGTAGAAATACTGTGTATTTCCGTTTTCCCAAGTCACTTCCAAAAGCGAGGGCAGCAAGCTATCGCCTTTGCCAGCCACAGAGAAGGACTTGTTGAACTCAATATAAATGCTATCTCCAATTCCGTCTCCATTTCTATCGAAAATCAAGCTCTTTGTGGGTATTGGCACAGGAGCATCTCTGAACCTTAGCCCAGTCCACTGAGCTGTGGTGGCAGTTTTGTTGAGACCGTAAACATTCCAAGTGGCAGTGCATCCCGCATCGCCGGTGTCTTCTTTGCCGTGCAAATAAGTTGCCACTTTGCCGCCTTCCAGTCTTAGCCCTGCATCGCTTTCAACAATGGGGTTTGTAAGCCCTGGTTTGCAACCAGCAGAGGCAGATGCACTTTGTGTGAGCGGGAAGCTGCAATGGGTGCAAATTTCGTTTCTAGCCGGATCCCAAGCTATAAGATAAACACCCAGAGGGCTGCCAACAAAAGGCGGCTTTCTATCTGTGCCTGTTGCCCATTGATCATATCCATTTGGAGTAACCGCGTTTCCATAGCTTTGGTCGGTGAATCTGAGCATAGGCTGGCGTATGGTTATATGCAAGGAAGGTGCATCGGCACTTTCCGTTGTCACATTAAGAGTGTATTCCTTGTTATCTTCCATGCCAAAATCGCCCTCTACCCACAAGGTAGCTATTCCTTCATCAGGAAGACATCCAGAGCTTTTCAGTGTTGGATCAGTTGCGTTTTCGAATACTTTTAGCCCCGTGCCGCCAGAAACCGTAACAGAATAAGGTTTTGTGCAGCCGCCTATATATTCCGGGTCATCATCATAAACAAAGGATGTATATGCTGGCTGGTCTGCCCAATTGCCTGTGGCTATGTGAATTGGCGTGCGCTTGCCTGCAATTATGGTTTGTCTTTGGGTGGTTTGGTTTCCATAAACATCGTTCAATGGTCTAGTAGTGGGATTTACTGTTTCACCAGTCACCTTGCCCCAAATTATGTTCATCTTGGTTTCAGTTTTGATCTGATCTATTGGAATGGCTTTGGTGCCTGGCACTTGTACGCCATTTTCCATAAGCATTGCATATACAGTGTAATTTCCATTTAAATTAACTTTGCCAGACGCCTCTGTACTGCCTTTGCACTGTCCTCTGCCTCCGCAGGTATAAACGGCGTTGTTCACCTTTATGCCATTGAAACAGGTGAAGGCATTAGGAGCACCATCACTTTTGCAATCAGTTGGATTTTTAGTTGAACTAAGTTCGGTTCTTTCTGTGGTTCCTTTCTTAATCATATAGAAATCAACGGTATAACCATCTTGTATAAGACGATTTCCGCACTTTTCTCCATCACCTCCAATACCCATTTTGCTAGCGCAATCGGCTCCTTTTTGTATGGCTGCGCATAATGGCAATTCTGCTTTTATATTATCTTTGTTTTCATAGAAAGCTGCTTTTTGAGCTATGTACATATTGGTGCTTATACGTACGTTTGAGTTTACTGTGCGTTGGTCGCAGAAGAATATGTCTATTGGGTATTCTTCGCCTTCTGTTAGCCCTAAGGTATTCAAGTCAACGTGGTCAGGAGCAGCCAAGTGAGAGCCACCCAAATCTATAACCAGCTTGTTGTTTATGTAAACCCAAATTGGATCATCACCGCTGAAATAGAATTTTTGCGCAGGGTCATAGAAAAACTTTGCATGGCTTTCAAAACAGAAATGCTGATTGGCTTTGGCATCGTTATCAAATGCCGTTTTATTTTCTTGATAATCGTTTTTGAGAGCCTTGGTTCCATGCAAATACCACTCCCAACGTGATCTTTGAGAACTACTACTTGCGCAGCCTTGTGTACCATTTGGAGCGTTGTCCTTTCTTCGGCATGTCCAATCGTAAATGTCACCCTCAGCACCTTCGCTAGCATTAGTTATTGACGGAACAAGGTCATGCTTTTTTGGCTTTTTTGCATCTCCGAAATCACCATCTTTGCTTTTGTATTCATAGAATGCGTTTACAAGCTCATCGTATTGAGCTTTTGTTGCCCACTTTTCCCATCCGCCTCTTGTTGAGTCAATAAGATTGAATCTATCTGCCGAGCGTTTGGTGGAGCATTTGGGGCATCCGCTATAGTCACCCTGCGCTAAACCATCAGGCGTATTCAAAATAGCTGGGAAAAATCCACCCACAAGCCTGCTGGAGGTGTTTTTGCCGTCTGCGGTGCCGTCTTGTCTCAGTTTATCGCTGTCAAATTCGTAGCTGCCTTTGGAACTACCAGATTTTACCAGCGTAAAAGGCATATTGTAGCAACGCTCAACATTAACGCCCGGCGTGGACCTGAAAGCTTGCTCGAAACGAGTTGCGTCAGACCAGCACTGATTCTTTGTGCAGTTGCCACATTGAATTTTTCTTGATACAGGATCCAAATCCGCTTTTGCCAAGCCCCTTATAACACCTAAGCATTGTCCTTTTTTGTTGGCAACTCCATCTTCAGCACACGCTGCTAAGGTTTCAGGACCGTTGCCTTGACCGTCTCCAGACTTATCCCACAAACCACAGCTGAAATCTGGGTGAACAGCAGGATCGGTGTCGTAAATAAAGGCGGCGAGTTTAAATTCGCAACGACTTTCATCTACTTGGTTTTGGTCTGAGTTGTACCAGCCTGCGTTTGGGTCACTTGGATCTGCGTCATTTGCTATAAAGAAAATGTTAGTGCCAAGACGATTAAATATCTCTCCCAAAGGAAAAACGTTGCCCGCAGTACTATTAAATTCATTAAGATCTTCAAAATCCGTTTCCAATCTTCCTTTGCCACCAATCCTATCTTTGCCCTTGCTACCAAGCCAGAACTGGGCATAGTCTCTAAGCGGGCTACCTGTGGGAACGTTCACCTTATACCAGCCGCACCTACTATCGTCAATTTCAAGAGGCGTAGCTACACTGCCATTATGAATATAGCTCCTGCCTGCTATCCATTTAGCATCATCTGGCGGATAAAAGTACAAGGTTTGGGCTGCCGCGCTTGCCGCAAGCAAAGCAACCAGGAAAAATGTAAAACACAGTGTTTTTACGGGGTTCATAGAGCCTCCGGGTATGGGTGAATATCTATCAAGCGGAACATCATGCTGCCTCCGCAGGTTTGATTTTGTCAATAACCTCAATAGCAGCTTCAAAGCCGCTTTGTATGGTTTTTATGCGGGTCTCGCCGTCATAATAACCACTTAAATGCAAAGTATTATATACAGAATTAAAAGCATTCAGCAATTTTCTGTCTTTGTTGATTGCTGCTCTGTAAAAATCTATTGTTCTTCTGGTTTTTTTCTTGGGGAGGTCAATCCCTTTAATTTCCAGCAAGGCATCAAGTGCTACAAAAACCCCATTATAAGCCGTTCCACAAGCTGTGCGAACATATTTTTTGTCTTTATAATAAGATTCATCTCTCTCATCTTTTCCAGCAGTTTTCAAATAGTCCTTAGCATTAGCAAGGTAACGCATTGCTTCTGCATAGCTTTTTTGCTTGAGATTTTGCTGGTCTTGCAAGGTCATTGTGCAGCCCCCGCTGGTTTGATTAAATCTATAAGTTCTTTTGCTCTTTTAAAACCTAATTTAATAAGATCCGAATCCTTAATTCCTTCGTAATAACCGTCTATATGCAAAATGTGATATGCAGACTCCAATGTGTTCAGCATTTTTTTATTGTCTTTTGCCAAATGTCTTCTGTAAAAATCAATGTCTTTGCGTTCCTTGGTTTTAAGGACTTCAGGATTTTTTAACTTTAAATATGTTTTCAGAGCCTCCAAAACTCCACTATATGCCGTGCCACACGCTGTGCGAAGATATTTTTTATCTCTGTAACTGCCATACTCATCCATACCAGCTTTTTGCAAATAGTCCTTAGCATTAGCAATGTAGCGCGCTGCTTCTGCGTAGCCTTTTTGCTTAATATGTTGCTGCTCCTGTACGGTCATAGGTCTCCAATAGCGGTTGTGGGGATAATGCTCCCAACATAAATATAGATATTTTTTTGAAGATAAGGAAGATTTTTTGTTAAAATCACACAAAAAAGGCTTTTTTGTGTGATTTTAAGGGGGTAAAAAAGCAACCAACCCTCCTAACATTGCAAATTTGAGCATATTTTGGGAAAGATGCCACTTCTTTAAAAGCGCAAAAATAATGGAAAGGGCTATAAAGGGAGCTGCCCCAATTAGCAAAAAGGGCTTGAATAGGGCAATTTGCAAAAGGCATTGAAAATGGATTATGAAAACTAGGAATAGCGAAATATTTATGCTAGTTAGCAAAGGAAGGGTTTTTAAGTTTTTTGACCTATCGCCCTCCATATCCTCAATATCTTTTGTAATTTCACGCGCAAAAGTGAGCATAAAGGCAAAAAACACCAAAACGGAGAGTTCTGGCTGAGGGAGTCCAAAATTTATTATCGGGATAAGCACCGGAGTTGTTGAAAGCAAGGCAACCGTGAAATTCCCAACTAATGGCAAGCCTTTCAAAAAGCGGTTATATGCAGTGCTCAGCAAAATGGCAATTAAAAACAAAAAGGCAAATTTAACCCCTGCCAGAATGCTAAAAAACATGGTGAAAAAAAGCAAAATCCCAAGCGCTCTATAAGCCGCTTTAACGCTCATTTTGCCGCTGGGCAAAGGTCTCTTTGGGCGGTTTATTTTATCTATCTCAAAATCTATAATATCGTTGTGGGCATTGGCAAAACACACCAAAAAAAAGATACCGAGAGAGAGAAAGAGAACCTCATAATAGTTTATTTCAAAATTATTTCTAACAATAAAAAAAGAACACGCGCACACTCCTGCTGCAATCAAAGCATTCCAAACCCTGCATAAGAAAAGATATGCCTTCACAATTCCGTTGCCAAAATGGAAATGAACTTTTTTTCAAGAGGTTCCTTGGTGTAGCTAATCAAAGAAACAGAGGTAAATTCGCCGTGCTTAATGGAAAAAACCAAGGTTCCGTGGTGGCTCAAAATGGCAAGCCCTCGCCCTGTGTAATCTTCTATCCCCTGCGGAATGGTTTCTCCGGCAACAATGCACTGCCGCCTTATGCGTTCAAGTATTCTATTTGAAGTTAAGGTACCAGATTTATCAGTAACAGATATTCCATATAAATCTTCGTTCATAATCAAGTGGATTTTTATTTCCTTGCCTTCTGGAATGTCCACGTATCTCCCAATATCGTGAACTCTTTTGTCCCTGGCGTTTGAAGTTATTCCCAAAACCCCATAAGCAAGCGCATTTGTCACCAATTCATGGCAATTTATTATGAATGTGTTTTTCAAAGGATTCTGAATTTCGCTTATAAAATCCGCAAAAGTTGTTTCTATCAAATTTTGAGTGCAAATATTGCCGGAAAGCAAATATTCCTTGTCAAAAATTTTTTCCCTATGCTCAAAAAAAGGCTCCAAACACAAATCTTGATTCAAAACTCTTTTTGTGATTCCAAGCAATACGGTTTCGTTTAATCTGTTTATGTGCACTATGTTGCATATTTCGTATTCAACCGCAAAATCAAAATAATTTTCCTCTTCGCAAGAAATAATAACAATTTGGTTTTTTTTAAAATCCATCCTGCTCATAAGGTTTTGCAGCCCCGGCTTGGTGTTTTGGTTAAAAGAAACAAAGAACAGATTATTGTTTTTTGTGTTGAAACTGCTTTGCCTATAGTTTATTTCGACAGGTAAAAGTCCCTGCTTTTTCAAACTATCGTATAAAAATAATATTCTCTCTTGAACGGCAGCCGTGCAAAAAGCAGAAACTACGTTGCAGGAGTTGCTCATGTTTCAAGTGCCAGATATTTGGAGAGTGAATTTTGCCATAAAGGTACTTGCACATTAAAATTTTCTTTTATCTTGGTTTTATCCAAAGCAGACCATAAGGGGCGTTTTGCCGCGCTCTTCCACTCGGAGCTTGAAATTGGCAGCACAGGTATTGCTTTGTTCAAAAGTTTTTTTTCAAGTGCCTGTTTTTGTATTTCCACCGCGAATTCGTGCCAGCTTGTTATGCCTTCGTTTGTGAAATTATAGATGCCCGGATTTTTGGGGTTTTCTGCTATTTTCAGTATTGCCGCAGCCAAGTCGCAAGTCCAGGTTGGGTTTCCAAATTGGTCGCTCACAACGGAAATTTGCTCTTTTGTTCGCATCAAGTTTAGCATTGAGTTTACAAAATTTTTTCCCTTTATTCCAAAAAGCCAAGCAGTGCGAACTATCCAGTGAAGCTGGTTTGCCTTTGCAAGCAAGGCTTCGCCTTTGGCTTTTGCGCTACCGTAGGCATTTATTGGGTTTATGGGAGCATCTTCTGTGAGCGGCAAGGGTGGAGAGCCGCTCAAAACATAATCGGTGGAAATATGCACAACGCCTATTCCAGCTTTTGCGGCGCATTTTCCCAGAACCTCTGGACCAAGGGCGTTTATTTTGTGGTTAAGCTCTGTTTGCGTTTCTGCGTTATCAACAGCGGTATATGCTGCGCAGTTAATTATAATGTCTGGTTTGTTTGCGTGAATATAATCCATAACGGCATTTTCATCTGTTATATCCACTTCTTTGTCGCTTTCAAAAACTTTAAAGCCCTGTTTTGCGAGAGCACACAAATCTTGCCCAAGCATCCCACCTTTGCCAGTAATCCAAAACGTCATCTTTTATTTAGGAATATAGAAATTTTACTAAAAGGCAAAGGGATAAAGGTTTTGTCCCATGATTTTTTTAGCCTAAACGCGCAACTGTATTTCACACTAACCTCCACGAGAGGTACCGAAGACTTGCTAGAGAGCCACTCTGCACCGGGTTTGGCAATGAGTGCCGGTCCTTTGGGACCATCTAAAGCCATGCCTGCCGAGCGACCCTCAGCCAAGGCTTTCAACAAATGCCTAACCTCGCTCTGCCCCCTGCTGCCCGAACCCCTAAAAACATCGTAGCCAAGGCTTTTAGAGAGTTTTGCGAATTTGCTCCCATCATCGCTTTTGCTTATCAAAACCGCTATATTCCTCCGTTTAAAAGCCGCTAGGCAAGCGGGCAAATCTTGGTGCCACAAACCTATCACAACAGGACCCTCAATTGGCAAAGGTTTTTCAAATTTCACCCGCCAAGATAGAACGAGGAGTTTTAGGATTAAGTTTAGCATTTTGTTTAATTTACTATATTTTAATTCAAGGGAGCGACTTTATTATATCGGCAGATAAAACTATTGTTTTATCTCAACTTAGAGGTTCGTTATGAACCAAACAGAAATTTTGTCTGGGCTTGCTGCCTTAACCGCTAGGATTCACCAAGAAATGGCGGAGACGGAGAATGAGATTGCTCGGGATTTTGTGGAAAGCGTTGCGCCGGAATTGCTACTCCCATTGCCATGCCGCTCGCTTGTTCAAATTATACCCTCGCCAAACGATAACCAAAAAAGGGAAATTCCGTGCGGTGCCCTGCTATGCTCCAAAAGCAAGAACCCAAGGGAAAAACCATACTTTTGGCGGGTTGCAGGCAGCCACGTACTCAAGCCCGCGCAAAAAATTGCATCTGCCAAAGCGGTGCAAGACAGCCAAGGCTTTGACTGCATTGAATTTGAAAGCAGCGGCAGCGGACCTTGGATTATTTATATTGCCGGTGAAAGCGAGTTCGCTTGGAATTTGTGGCATTTCATTTTGGAATCTGCGAGCCACTCCCCCAAGCCCTATATAATTGCAAAACCGCAAAATCCTTGGGGGCTTTGCAGGGACTTTTTTTGCTTTGAAGAAAAATTCCGCTATATTTACATGGAAGAATTGCCCAGCAAACTTCGTTTTTCAAAAAAAATCCCAAAAGAAATTTTCTCAAATATAAACGCAGAAAATTTCAAACTCAATGTTCTGCCAATAGAAAACGCCTTTGAGCAAAACCTGGAACCAATACTCATAAACTTTGGCGATATTGAAGCGAAAGTTCTTCCATTGGAAAAAAGGCAGAGCATACTAAAGCTGTGCAGCGTTTTGGCTGGGAATGCAGGAGAGGCAAATTTCAAAGAAATTCAGTATCGCTATAATGGTTCCGAAAAAATAAGTTTTGCAAACTTAGCCGAGGGCACAGACACGCTCTCCATCTCTGCCATCGTTTGCGATGGCAACGAGGCTACATCATTGGAGCAAGGTTCTTCTTTGCAAGCAAAAAACTCCGCAATGCAAATGTGCGAAATTTATTCCGTGCTAAATGCCACTCCATTTTCACAACCACTTGGCGGTGAATCTGCGGAATGGCAAATTTTAGCTCTGTTGCAAAAAAACTATTTGCAATTTTTTGAAGGCAACGCTCTAAAAAACGCACTTGAAACGCAGCTTTGGAATGCACAGGGAAAAAGGAATTATCTTGTGCAGAGCATAAAAAGCCTCTCTTTGGAAAACAAAAGCGCAGTACACAAAGGCTACCTTGTTCCTGCGGCAAACATAAAAATAATTATGAATCTAGGTTCCATAGATAATCCGGGAATTTTAAAAGTATTTGGAGAAATGCTTTTTTACCTGTTCAAAAAAATTTTTATATGCAATATGCTGGTTGAACTTATTTTGCGAATTGAACCCTTTGGAATGGAGTTGAAATGGGAATAAAGAGTTCTTTTTTTGAATGGGTATTTAATTTTTTAATGAAAAAAAGCGATAAAAAACTGCGCATAATCGCAAGCAACTCGCTAAAACATCCGCTAGGGGACATAGATTTTGTTGAAACCAAAGAAATGGAAGTTTTGCTAGCCGTAAACGAAATGAGCCTAACAGGAGCAGACTCTCCCCTGCCGGATAATTTTTTGAGAGGCATAAGGGTGGAAAATGAAAATTCCATTGCCCTCTCAGAATTTTTGAATACATTGCAACACCAAATATCAATGCTGAGGTTCTATGCCATTTTAGAGAAAAGTCCTTTTTTCTTGGAAAAGCTGGGAAATGAAAAATGGAAAAATCGTTTTGCATCTTATAATGAGAAATTCTCGCCAGAATATTTGAGATGTTTTTTTTCAAAAATGTTTCCAAATGCTCAAATATCCGTTCATTGTTTTGAACCGCTTAGAACCCAAAATCCAAGCCCTATTATTCTTGGCAAAGCGAGTTTGAGCAACTCATCGCTTTTAGGGAAATTTTGCACAAGCATAACGGAGGCTATGCGTGTGGATGTAAAAGAAATTCCATTGGAACAAAGCATTGAATTGAAAAGAAAAAAGAATTTGAACACGGAAAAATTTCCTTTCAAAATAAAAATTAAATTCAGCACAAAAGCAGATGGCAATATTATGAGCAATAAACTCTCTGAAAACTTTTGGCTTGGAAACAAAAATCTTGAACCTTTTAAATGGGAGATGTGGATATGAGAAGAATGGGAAGTGGGAAGTGGCTAGTGGCTAGTGGTTTGGTTTTAACCGCTTGTATGCAGTTGGAGTATGTGGAAATTCCTCTGGTTCAAGAGGAAATTTCTTCAAGTTCGGAGATGGAGGTTTCTTCAAGTTCTGAAGTTGAAATTTCTTCCAGCTCAGAAGAAATCGGTCCAATTTTGCAAATTGGCAAACATGAGCTTTCGCATACGGGCATAAGCTATTACGATGCGATTCTCCTGTGCAATAAAATGTCGCTTGAAGAGGGCTTGGATACTCTTTATCAATACGGCAAACCTGTGTTCACAGAAGATTCCCTTTTTTGGCTGCCAAACATAAAAGTTTTGGAAAACCGCTCCGGCTATCGCCTGCCAACCAAGGAAGAATGGCAGCAAGCAAAGGAAAACGGCGAAATAGAAAAATTAAACGATGATGTTGGCGAATGGCTTTACGGTGAATCCAATTCCATGTACGCAAATTTTGAGCTTGCACCGCATTTTACAAAGGCGGTGGGTTTGTATAGGGAAAAGGAGGGGAATCCTGTGTATGGAATGAGGGTGGTTAAACTGCTGGTCCAAAAATAAACACAAACGATAAAGCAGCAAAAACGAGCATACTTATGTATGAAAGTTTTCTCAGCCGTGAATTTGCCAAAATTTGAACTCCACGTGTGGAAAAATAAACAAGTGGGAACAGCACGGGAAGTATATAACGAAATTCATTTGAACATGAATACGGATAATTAACCCGAAAGTAAATAAGTGCCACAAATAGAAATACCGCAAAAAGCATTTGTGGAATTTCCCTGTATTTTATATGTATCAAACCCCACAAAGCAAGAACAAAAATAAGCAAGGCTAAAATACATAACATTGAACACAAAACATTACCAATTGGATACTTCCATATTCCATTTTCTCTATATAGGCTTAGAGATGATTTTATGAGATAATTCCAAAAATACTGCCTGCCGCCCTCATCTTGCCAAGCTGAAGTATAGGGAAAAAGCAAATAATCTTTTAAATCGAAATATAAATAATTGCCAACTGTGTTTTGAACTTTTAGCCCACCGTGCAAACTTACAGCATTTGGAATCAATTCTACTCGATTTTTCTCAAAAATATTCACAATGGTTCTATAATTTGAAAGGCATACAGACAATGCCATTATGGATATGGAAACCAACAATACCCGCAAAGAACCTATTTTTAAAGAGAATAAAACTTTCAAGGCATAAACAATAACCCAAACGCCCAAAATGACAAGACCGTTGGATTTAGCGGCAACAGCAATGGATGCACCAATAGTAGCTAAGAGCATATCTGAGTTTTTATGAAAATGCCAATATCGCTGCGCAAACAGCATACAAAACAAAGCACCAAAATAAAACAAACTGTCGTTGCCTATACGCGGAGCAGCCATCACAGAAATGGGCCAAAGCACAGATACAAGAGCCGTTAAATATGCTATGGCTCTGTTTCCAAATAAATTTATTATTAAGGCTACCCCAAAGATAACGCAAGCAAAAGAAAGTAGCATACTAAATTGCTGCTGAACTCTGTTAGTTAAACTAGGCTCATAACTATCAGCAATTTTTTTTACCATTGCAGAAACAATGTAGTATAACGGAGGCTGATAAGTAGCCCAGCCTTCATTTATTTTAGGTATGCGTTTTTCTTCTGCAACAATTTTTATATACTCCAAATGCGCATCTACATCGTAAGGATTTTGCAATGGACCTGTGTATGAATACACAACCAAACGAGCAACTATTCCCAGCAGTATAATGGAAATGGCAATTAATTTAAATTTAAATTTTCTCAAAATTAATGCAATGGAACATAAAAGGAATAAAACAAAAACATATTGAATAAAATTCAAAGAATAAAAACCATTGAATAACGTTTCCATTCGCAACCCGCCAGGACCACCTGAATTTATTATTTTAAATTCAAAACTGTTCAAACCTTCTTGAACATATTTTGAAAAATCAAAGAATATTCCATTTGAATAATCGCAAAGACCATTAATGCCATCAAGAGGGAATTGTTTTTCATTGATTAAAATTTCTTGGATGCAATCATCTGGAATAATTTTAAATTTTGCATTTTTTTTGTTCTTAACCGCTAAGTTTAAAGAAACCAAAAAAACCTCACCTTCTCCCATTTCTGCCAAATATGGCAATTGTATAACTTCTGTTTTATTATCTCTCGTTATTTTCACATCTGAGATTTCCATTTTTGCAGGAATTATCACAATATATAATACTGAAAGCAAAATCAGCGAATAGAACAAAGGCTCGCGCAAAACTTTTTTTATGATTCCCATATCAAAACCCCGGCAATACTATAAACAAGAATGATAAAACTACAAAAATTAACATACTGAAATATATTCCTAAACGCAATCTAACATTTTGCAAAATTTGAGCCCCCTCAAAAGTAAATAACAGCATGGGAATGAGAATTGGAGCTATATAGCGAAAATCTTGCATACAGCCAACGGAATAGCGCGCCCTTATGAAAATCAAACTGGCAATCAAAGACGTGAAAAACAACAAACTTGGCAAATTCCGTATTTTCATATTCAAAATTCCCCAAAAAATTAGCAGAAAGAAAATAAAATTTATAAAATTTAATATGCTTGCAAAAAATCTGCCTAATTTGGAATTCCAAACAGAATATTCACCAAATAGCGTGGACTTTATAAAAAAATTCCAAAAATACTGCCTACCGCCGGCATCGGTCCAAGTGCTTGTGTATGCTTCCGTAAAATAGTCTTTTGCATCAAAATAAAAAAAGCTCCCTAAAGAAGTTTTAACATTCAAACCAGGATTTACATTTACAACAGCCAAACTTGGTGCCTTGTCGCGGAAAAAATCCGAAATAATTCTATACTGAGAACCAAAAGCAGAAACCAAAACTATAAGAAAAATCCCCAATATAATTTTTAGCCGTGGCAGCTCCCAAAAACGAAAAACTCCGCATATAAATATAAGAGCTAAAGCTCCTAAAATAACAAAACCAGGCGATTTGAAAAGCACAGCAATGCCAGCACCTAAAAATGAGAGCAATAAATACCTGCTTTTATGTTTGTTCCACCACATTTGAGCAAATAACATGCACATTAAGGCTCCGAGATAATAGGGCACATCGTTCCCTATTCTAGGCGCGGTTATAACAAAACCGGGCCAAACCACAAAGAGCAAACTTGAAAATATTGAGATTTTTTTATCACCAAATAATCTGTACAGCAAAGCCACCCCAAATGCCAAAGAAACAAAGGAAAAAAGCATTGCTATCTGCTGCAAAAAACGAAGCGAGTAAAATGGGTCCATTTTATTGAAAATGCTTATAATCCCAGCTCCCATCAAATAATACAAAGGTGGGTGGTTGCAGCTCCAACAGGCATCTGTTTGGGGAATTTGCTTATCTTCAATTATCATATTCATATATACAAAATGCCCGTATTCCATATCGTAAACTCTTTCTGTTGGGCTGGTATAGGAAAAATAAATTAACCGAATTCCAATTCCCAAAAGAACGAGCAATGTAGCAGAAATTCCGAATTTGAATTTTCTCAAAATAATAGCGGCGATTATTAACAATAAAATTGAAAACAGAATATGTTTAAAGCCAATAGAAGAAAAGCCTTCATAAGGATAATCTATTCTAAGACCGCCAGGACCGCCATAGCTATTCTTCATTTTAACTTCTATTTTATTCAAACCTATTTGCGCATATTTAGAGAAATCAATCCTTGTTCCTCTGCTGTAATCGCAAGGTTCTTTTATCATTTCTTGCGGGAAAGCGTTTCCGTTTATTTCAATACTTATAATGCAGTCATCGGGATGAAATTTATAAACAGCCTTTTTGTTTTCTTTAACATTTATATTAAAAGAAATTAAGAACTCTGTATCGTTTTTGATTTTATACGTTGAAATAGGAAAAGATTCCGAAGATGATGTTCCGTCTATGGTTAGCACAACATCGCTGATGCTTGATTCTGTTGGAATAATCCAAAACCAAGCTAGAGCAAGCAAGGGCAGCAGGTAAATTAGAGGCTTACTTAAAATTTTTCTTATTTTCATTCCTGTTTTAATTTAGAAATATTTTTTCATCTTTTATTAAACACCACAAACCTCTGCCCCAGATAATTTAAACCCGTAAATAAGCACATTCCAACAAATAAAGCTACATTTTCGCGAATATTTTGAGATTCGTTATCTAAAAAATAGTTTATTAAAGGTTTGGCTAGCCCATAAGCGATAAAATAAGAAATGGCTATATTTAAAATAAATGCAACTATCATAAACAAACTCCACTCTTTTACGGTAAATGTGAAATATTTGTTTAGAAAAAAGCTCAAAATACTGCCAAAAAAATAATTGCAAGCAGAAGAAACCCAATAACTCAAATGCGCTAGATTGTAAAGCGAAAACATTATAGCCGAACCTACAACCGTGTTGATTATTCCAACGAGAATAAATTTGAAAAACTTTTTATCAAAAATCATTGTGAATTTCATCTCTTATTTTACTCTTGCGAAAATATATTGGAAATCGATTAACTTGTTCTTTTGTGAATTGCTCGTTTAGAATGGAATAAATATGGTCTTCTTGCGATGCGAATCCAGACTCCATCTTTCCAATCACCACCGCATCAGCTTTTTCAAGATTGGATATTAGGGAATCTCCCGCACCTAATTCGAACCATTGTGGTGGTTGATAAAAATACGGACCCATTGGGGAATGTCTGGTCCATCCGTAAAGTTGAATACCGGGGCTATGTGAACCTATGAAAACATATCTATCTATACCGAGTTCATCCATTTTAGAATCCAAATAAACGGCAGCTTCTTTAAAATCTTCTGCATTGTCATTTAAATATTTCGTTCTTTGCTCAAAAGTAAGGTCAAAGTGATTGGAAAAATACTTTAGGTTTCGTTCAAACCTATACGGTAAATCTATTGTTCCTATTACAAGGAAAATCAAACACAATAATCCCAATTTAGCTACAGCGAGATTTTCTACATCCCAATTTTTGAGCAAAAGCAAAACTAAAGCCATATAAAAAGGCAAAGCGAACACAAAATGATGTTCAAAAAATTCACCGCCAAGCCCCACGGAATAAGAACTCAAAAAGAAAGCTATGCTTAAAAACGCAATTTTTGCAAACAAAATTTCTTCATTTGCTTTTATATTTTGAAAAAGTTTAATGAAAGGCAAAAATAAGAGAATTATCAAAGATTTAGTAAAGCCTCTGGAAAATGAATTTAAGTCATCATATATGAGACTAAATTCCAAAGCCCTGCTAATTGATGAATCATGGCGAGTAGAATACATAAAATCGAAATAATGCAAAAAATCACCAAACCAACCGCAAACCAAAAGAAAAACAAACCCAAGCGAAACAGCAATAGCCAAAGGCAAAGCAAAACGCCAAGACCATTCCTTTATATCTTTACACAAAATCAGAGAAACCCCAAACAGTGGGAACAAAAACGGCTCTTTGAACCCACACGCACCTAAAATTCCAATAGCTGCAAGAGATGTCCATAATACTTTTCTTTTTTCAAAATTTGGCACCACCATTGCTAACACCGCTATGCAGCCAAAAGCCGCACCAAAAGACTCTATCTGGAATTCACCAGAACGTTCCGCACTATACAAAGCGAGCAATAATCCTGCGAGCAAAGAGAGAGCAAACTTTGAAACGGAACGATAACCAGATAACAGAAAATAAGTGACAACAGGAACAACAGCGGTTAAAATCAAAACAAAAACCTGAAAATAATACGTGAAAACTGGACTGTCAAAAAATTTAAAAGAAATTGCGCTAACAAAGAAAATTCCGGGTGGTTTAATGTCCCAAAGCCCACCCCAAGGAGCAATGCCGTTAATTATTCCTCTACCAATAGCATAATAAACCGGAGCATCCCAAACTTGATATGCTCCAGAAAGTTCGTAATCTATCCTTACGCACAATTCCATAAAAGCATAAACCACAAAAGGGAAAATCAAGGCACAAACAAAAATTGTTTCCAAATTTAATTTTAAATTATGCAACTTTTTTAAAGCCAAAACAATAAAAAACATAAAACATAAAACAAAAATATGCTGTATTAAAGAAAGTGATTTAAATGCGTTGTAAGATATTTCAACCCGAAACCCACCAGGACCACTATCGTTTTGAAGATGAAATTCAAAATGATTCAAGCCTTTCTCAATATATTCTGAAAAATCCAAATTTACTCCCATTGTATAATCGCAAAGCCCTTGAATGCCGTCAAGCGGAACATTTTCGCCGTTAATCCAAATTTCCCGTATGCAGTTATCTGGAATCACTTTATATTCCACTGTTTTTTTATTTTTAACCGATAAATCGTAAGATATTATAAACTCTTCACCGTCTGCCATATCAACTGAATAAGGCAATTTTATGTCTTCCGTATTATCGCCCCTCGTTACTTTTATATCTGAAAATTCTATTTTGGCAGGGATAGCTATGAAATACAAAACAGCCAGCAATGGCAACGAGTAAAATAAAGGATCGCGAAAATATAGCAATTTTTTAATGTTCATAGGGAGAATATAGTAAATTATGAAAAATAAATTTCTACATTATTTCCAAGACATGAAAAGGGAGCCTTAAAAAATGAAAAATGTGCTGATTACCGGTGGAGCTGGCTTTTTCGGCAACTTATTAAAGCAAACTTTGCTAGATAGAGGATACTCATGTGTAAGCATTGACTTGGAAAAAGACTCCGCATCGCACGAAAATTTAAAGGCTATTCAAGGCGATATTCGAAACATAGAAACTATGCGGGAATTGTTTAAACAGCATAATTTTGATACCGTTTTTCATTGTGCAGCTATTTTGGCTCATGCGGTGAAAGACAAAAATTTTTTATGGTCTTCCAATGTTGATGGAACTAAAAATGTTGCTGAACTGGCACGTGAATATAAAGTCAAAAGCATTATATTCACTTCCTCAAACTGCCTGTGGGCACAAAACTTTCACCGTCCCGTCACAGAAGAAGATATTCCAAACCCTGTTGAAATCTATGGAAAGTCCAAACTGGAAGGAGAAAAAATACTGAAACAATACAGCGACTCCGTGAATACGATTATTTTTCGCTGCCCAACAATTATCGATAGTGGGCGTCTTGGATTGCTTGCAATTTTATTTGAATTCATAGACGAAAGCCGCAAAGTTTGGGTTGTTGGCGGTGGAGAAAATTGCTACCAATTTATTTATGCTGGGGATTTAATTGAAGCCTGCATAAAAGCCGCTGATTATGGAAAATCCAACATATTCAATATTGGCTCTGAAAATGTGAAATCATTCAAAGAAGTTTATGATTATGTTATCAATAAAGCCGGAACAAAAGCACGGGTTGCAAGCTTGCCTAAAAAGCTGTCTATTTTTGGAATGAAACTGGCGCATAAGCTTAAAATATCTCCTTTAGGTCCATATCAATATAAAATGATTGCCGAAGATTTTGAATTTGACATTTCAAAAATAAAAAAAGAACTGAATTGGGCTCCAACCATGACCAACGAAGAAATGCTATACAAGTCATATAAATACTATCACGATAACCGAAAAGAAATCTATAGCAGAAAAGACGTTTCGGCGCACAAGCAAGCGGCAAAAATGGGTGTAATTAGATTATTAAAATGGGTTTCTTAGGAGGAACCCTTATCTATGCGAAAATATATAAAACTGCTTGCTGATATAGTTAAACACAAATGCTACGCCGGTTCCGGCTATCTTTGAAATCATATGTGAGAGTTTCAAAATTTCCACACAAAAGGCGGTTGCACCCAAGTCAATGCCCAAACCTATTGCACCCACAATTATCACCATTGCAAATTCCGTGCGTTTTTTTCTGCCTTCTTTGGATTTGAAAATAATTTTGCATAAAACAAAATTAACAGTTGAGCCTACAAAAAAACAGATCACAACTGCAAGTAAATAATACATTCCCAATTTATAATTCAAAAGATAAAAAACGCCCCAATTCACAAATGCGCAAAATAATCCAGCAAAAAAATATTGTATGAACATCGGAGCGAGCGATTTTATAAAATCTTTATTTACCCTCATGATAATCCTCTTCGTTATTCACGCTCCAAATTGCAAATATTAGCACAGTTTTCATAGAATTAAATATAGTAAACACGACTGACCCTTATTTCCTTAAACAAACTGTGTATTTATCAAATCTTTTTATGTCCCATTCTTGATTGTTTGGGCATTCAGCTTCGTTGTTCTTAACAACTACAGCTTTTCCATCTCTCCAAGCCTCTTCGTCTATGCCAAATTTATATCTTCCAAAAGATCTCACGTAGTGAAAATTTGCGGTGTTTCTATCTGGAATATCTGCTGTTTCTAAGAATTGTTGCAAATCATATTTTGTGGCAACCAAAACGTGAATGTATGGTTCGTTTACCGAACTCGTTAAATAAATAACATCATCTTGTTCTGTATTCTCAGTTGCATATTTTGCAGCATTTATATAAGAATAAAAAAAGTGCTCGCGTATTTCTGTTGCCCATTTCCCGTAATAAATGAAATTGAAATTAAGAAAAGAAATGCAATAAAGCACAATTAAAGTATAACCAAAACCTTTCATATTCTTTAAAATATCTGAAAGCCCATAAGCCGCAAAAAACATTATAGGAATGTAAACAAGGCAACTTCTGTTGATGTTGAAAGAGATAATAGTTGATGTAGCAAAAGCTAATAAAAACCATAACAACATTGGAAATAAATTTTCAGCTTTATTTTTAAAAAAATCATATATACCTTTTGCAAATCCATAAGCAAACAAGGGCAGGCTTAAAGAATATATGTTATGAACTCCATTAACGCTATTCCAAGGCAATCCATCTTTGCCTTCTAAAAATATCATTTCTAATAAACCTTTAATTTTTTCAAACCATGCCAGTAATTCAAAATTTAATATTCCAGTATAATGATTAAAGCCTGCGGGCAGTTTAGGAATTGTTATAAAACCAATAGTCATAGTTTGCAAATTATATTTATTGACTATAAAAAATAAAGCAAAAGGCAAAGTGATAACAAAACAGCAAATTAGAGCGATTAACCATTGTTTTAATGTGTAATATTTTTTATATATGGCATAAGCAAAATAAAATAATAAGAACAGTGGAGTAAACGAAACGGCAGCCCCATAAGCATAAAAAGAAAGGCACAAAAAAGAACAAGGCACAAAAAACTGAACTTTTTTATCTTGCGCTAAAATAAACAGCAAAACAGAAACCAACACAATTCCAGGCAAAATTGTTGTTTCAAGCACCCATCTGCTCAAAAGAATATGCCAAGGGCAAATTACAAACAAAAACAGAGAAACAATAGCAAAACGCTCCCCCGCAACTCTTTTAGATAGCAAAAATAAAACAAAAAGACATATTGTATTAAAAATTGCAGGAAATATTCTAACTGAAATAACATTTACATCGAACAGTGCTACAAATGGTATTGCTAAATACGAAACCAAGGGGAATTGCCCAGCATTAAAAGAAGTTAAATGCACAGGGAAAAGATTTCCCGCATAATCTCTGCCCCACTTTAAGATGGTATATGCATTGTAAAGTGAAGCCGCTTCGTCTTGATTCAAACCGCCCGGAACAATCCCTAGCTTGTAAAGCCTTAAAAATGCACCAACAAGCAACAATACCACCAACAATAATAAAAGAAATTTTTTCTCAGATAACTTATATTTTCTAAGGATGAGAAAAACAGTCAAAAAAAACAGAGCTATTGATAATAAATGAACAAATTTAACCCATAATTTTTGCGATAAATTCAAGTTAAGCCCAGCAGGTCCACCACCGCCATTGCGAACCTTGCATTCTATATGATTTCTGCCAGAGACAATATACTCAGATAAATCCAAAACAATGCCTTTGCTATCAAAATTACATTTGCCATTGTTATCTGGTAGCGGTACCACGTAATCATTTACTTTCATTTCATCAATGCAATCATCGGGAATAAAATTGTAAAGCAGAGATATATTAGGTTTCTTTAACTTCAAATCAAAAGCGATGTTTAACACCTCTCCTTGAGGAAAATTTTCAAGAAAAGGAATAGCTATTCCTCGCTCACTATCTTCAGAGATTGTTAAAGTTGCATCTTTTATTGAAAATTCAGGAGGAATAAGCCATACCATTGCAAATGCCGATAACAATAACAAATAGAGCAAAGGTTCGCGCAGGATTTTTTTAATCTTAATATTCATTATGAACCTATGGTAGAGGGTTTAAAAGTCACAAATTTATTCATCGTAAATTGAAAAATCGCTACAAAGAATATAGAAATAATTTTTACATAAATATCTTTTTGCCCAAATTGAGTTGTTCCAATGAACATAATCAGCATTGATAGCCCAAGCCCACAATAGTCCACGCAAAAGAACTTTATAGTTCGTTTTAAAATTAAATTCTTAACCTTAAAGGTGAAATGCCTATTCAGCCAAAAAGAAGTGAATATGGCAATATTAACGCTTATAAAATTTGCAAAATAGAGATTTAGAGCATTTTTACGCAAAAGATAAAATATGCTGGCATCTAAACTTGCACAAAATAAGCCTATCAAGCCATAAGATATAAGTTGTCTAAAAGGGATTCTATCAACCATTTTTATCTTCCAGCAGGCTATACCTAAAAATTTTAGTTCTGTGCAAAAAATATCTTATTGAAACTCTTAGCACTCCCAAACCATAAACAACACTGTTCTTAAAGTTTATGGAGCTAGCTTCTTTAAAATATTTTGTTGGGCAGGTTATTTCTGCTATATCAAAACCCTTGCCAAAAATTTGAGCGACTATTTCGTTATCAAAAATAAAATTATCCGAGCATTTGTTGTAATTCACAGCTTTTAAAACATCGGCGGAATACGCTCTATATCCCGTGTGATATTCGCCAAGTTTTTGCCCAGTTAATGCGTTTTCAAAAATAGTCAGAATTCTGTTGCTTATATACTTATACAGCGGCATTCCGCCTTTTATCGCTCCGCGCCCCAAAACTCTACAGCCAAATACCACAGGATAAAGACCGTTTGCTATTAAATAAGCCATTGAATGAATAAGTTTTGGAGTGTATTGGTAATCTGGATGCAGCATAATCACAATATCTGCGTTTAATTCCAAAGCTTTGTTGTAGCATGTTTTTTGATTTCCGCCATAACCTTTATTAATTTCATGCTTTATTATGTGCTTTATTCCAAGTTTTTCTGCTATATCGGTTGTAAAATCTTTAGAATAATCATCAACTAAAATTACGTCATCAACTATATCAAATGGTATTTCTTTGTAGGTTTGCTCTAAAGTTTGTTCTGCGTTATAGGCAGGCATAACAACTATTATTTTTTTCCCGCTAATCATCTTCCCTATTTACCCTCATGGTAATCCTCTTCGCTATTCACGCTCCAAATTGCAGATTTGTCTTTTGAACCGTAACGAATGGCATTCACAGCTTCCTTTGCACTTAGCATTGAATGATCCATGTTGTTGTATTTGTGCATTCCGTTTCGCCCAATTAAAAACAAATTGTCTATGCCATCTAGCCATGCCTTGAGTTCGCCAAATTTATTGTATGTTCCAAAATATGCCGGATAAGCTTTTGGAACTTTAATCACCACAGAATCCAAAACATTTTCTTTTTTTGCCATGCCAATTTTTTCAAGTTCGCTTATGGCAAATTTTGAGAAAACTCTTTCGCTCATATTCCACAAATCATCGCCCTCGTTTGCAAAATATTCCATGCCAAGCCATATCTTGCTTTTATCCTTAACTAGATGCTCGCTCCAATTATTGAAAATTTGCAACCTGCCCACTTTCACATCGCTTTCTTGAACATAAATCCAATTATCCTTAATATTTCCTACTTCAAGTTTTTCTAAAAGCAACCCAACCGTAATAAAATCCCTGTACACCAAGCCATTTGCAATTTCCTTAATATTTGGCGGAACATCTTCCATTGCATTTATCAAATCTTTTATTGGCATTGAGCTTAGAACATAATCGTATTCTTTCAAATTCAATTTCTCTATTTTTGTGTTGAATTTAATTTCTCCGCCCATTTCCAAAACTTTATCCGCGGCACGTTGCCACAAGTCGCCTGGTCCAAGTTTGGGGTATAAAAATTCATCTATTAAACTCGTTTCTTTGGTGTTTTTAAAAAGAGCGTGTTTTATTGTTTTGGCAATGCTCAGTCCCTTTATTCTCTGTGCGCCCCATTCCGCGCTTATTTGCTCGCATGGAATGCCCCACACTTTTTCTGTGTAGTCTTTGAAAAATGTCAGATAGAGTTCTTTGCCAAAACGGTTCAGCATAAAATCTTGCAAATTTTTTTCCTTTTTAATTTGGAATAAACTGGATTTCAAATAGCTTGTGCCTATTTTTGCCATTCTCCACAAGCCAAGACCCTTTATTGTATTTGCATTCAGCGATACTGGATAGTCAAAAAATTTTCGCATATAGAGAATACGAGAGAGACGTGGGCGCAGCATCATGTCTCCGTAAATTGTTTTCCACCAGTCCATAACCCAGTTGTTTTTGCTAAAAAATCTGTGCCCGCCAATATCCATTCTATTGCCGTTGTGCTCCACCGTGCGGCTAATTCCGCCAACAAAATTTTCCTGCTCAACAACTATAGGGTGAATATCACCTTTTTTGAGGAATTCAAAAGCTGCTGTAAGCCCAGCTGGACCAGCACCTATAATGAGGGCAGTTTTCATGGGGTTTAATATAGAATTTTTCTACATTAACTTTCCCAGTGAAAATACAAAAGCTAAAAATTTTCGGTTTTAAATCCTTTGCGCAAAAGGTGGAAATCCAGTTGGAAGGAAATGGATTAACCGCCATAGTCGGTCCTAATGGCTGCGGAAAGTCCAATATAGTGGATGCTATTCGCTGGGTTATGGGCGAGCAGAGAGCCGGACTCCTCAGAATGGACAAAATGCAGGGGGTTATTTTTTCTGGAACAGAAGAGAGACCGGCAATGAGCATGGCAGAGGTTTCGCTTGTAATTGAAAACGATAGGGGGCTTTTGCCATCTGAATATGCAGAGGTGATGATAACCAGAAAAGCCTTTAGCGATGGCGAATCCAAATATTTGATAAACAACCAGGAATGCCGCCTTGCAGATATAAAAAATCTTTTTGCAGATACAGGTATGGGTGCAGGCTCATATTCGCAAATGGACCAAAGAATGGTGGATGCCCTGCTCAGCGACAAAGCAGACGAACGCAGAACAATTTTTGAAGAAGCCGCAGGTGTTAGCAAATACAAAAAGCAAAAAAAAGAAGCCGTGTCTCAGCTTGAACGTGTTAGCGCAGATATGGAACGCATAGCCATTGAATTGCAACACGCCAAAAATCAGTTCAAGCAGCAAGAGAGAATGCTCGCTCGCGCCCAAGATTTGCGCACATTGAAAAATCGCCTAAAAGAACTAGATGTCTCGGTTAGCATAAGCAAATACAAAGAAGGCAAGGAATCCCTGCACACACTTTCAAAAGCAAAAATCACCGGAGAAACAGAACTCAGCGCGCTCAATTCAAAGCAAACAGAACTTGAAACCAAAATAGAAGAAAAAAGGCTTTTGATTTCAAGCGAAGAAGAATATTTCAGAGAATGCGAAAAAGTTTATTACGATACATCGGCAGAAATAGCAAAACTCAATTCAGATTATATAAATCTTCAAAACAGAGAAAAAGAACTGGAAGAAAATAAAGCCCGTTGCGAACGCGAAATTAGCGAGAGCGAAAAGAAAATTTCAGAATTGAGTTCGGAAATGCAAAGTTTGGGAAATGTGGAAGAACAGGGGAAAAAAGAAACCGAAACATTGCTAAATCTACGCAGCGCGGTAGAAGACCTGCGCAAAAGGCACAGGGAACTCTCAGACAAAAGATTGCTATCCGTTCAAGAACAGGGAAAACTGCAAAGCCACTTGCAAATAATAAATGCCGAAATAAAAATGTTAAATGAACGGCAACAGCAAGCCGCAAAAGACATCCAAAACCTAGAGGCTCAAATCCAAGAGCAAAAAACACTGAAAAGCAACAAAGAAAATGAAAGAGAAGAGAGCAAAAAAAATTCCGAAATGCTCGCAGAAAAAATAAGTGTTTTGACAAACGAAAAAGAGGCTTTGAGCGAAACCCTTGAATCTTTGAAAAACCAAAGAATGGAAGCTCTAGGCAACAAAAACCGATTGGAAGCCAGACTTGAAACCCTGCAAAGCATAAGCGAAAATATGGATAATTTAGAGGGCAACAAATGGCTCTTAAACCAAAAAACCGAAGAGGGAATTCTTTTGCTCTCCAACCAAATAGAAGTTCTGGAAAGCAAATTTGCACCCTTGGTTGAATTTTGCCTAGGCTCTTCTGTGCAAGCTCTTCTAATGCAAAATCAAGAAACGGTTTTGAACAGCGCAAAACTATTGAACAACGAAAACTTCGGTCGTGCTTTGCTTGCTTGGAACACAAATTTATTTGAAGAAAAAATGAGCATCAGCGAGCCAGATGTGGTGCCGCTAGCCTCCCTTGTGAAATGCAATGAAAAATCTCTTGCTCTGTTAAACTCCCTGCTCTCAAAATATTTTTTGGCAAAAGATATTGAAACTGCGGCGCAGCTCGCAAAAAAATATGCAGGCAGGGATTTATGGTTTTGCACCGAAAATTGCCAAGCAATAAGCGCTTTGGGCATTGCAAAAGTTGGAAGGGAGCAAAAAGAAAATTTGGGTATTTTGCAACAAAATGCAGAGATGAAAAATCTAAAAACAGGTATAGATTCTCTAAACGAAAAAGCAGAGTCCGCAAATGCGCAAATTAACGCAGCAAGTGAAAAACTGCAAGAACTTTCCATTTTAATTTCAAATTCCCTAGAAGAAAAACAGGGCGCAGACACACGTGCAACAAAAGCTAATTCAGAAGCCGAAATCGCAAATGCCAGCATTTTTGCCCTGAGCGCTCAAAAAGAAAAAAACGAACAGGATATTTCAAAATTGGAAACTCGCTTGCAAGAACTGAAAATTGCCAAAGAATCAAATACCGAGCTTAATGCCGCAGGTCTTGAGCTGGAGCAGGCAGAACAGGAGTTTGCAAAAACAGATTCAGAATTACAAAAACAGGAGCAGGCATTAAAAACCCAAGAAGATTTAGTTGCCAAGCTCGCCAGCTCCCTGAACCGTTTGGATTCTGTTAGGGAGCAGATAAAAACCATAAACAACACCACTCATCTGCGAGCAAATGAGCTCGAAGAGATAAAAGACAAAAAAGAATTTTTAAAAAGTGAGCTTGAAAGCAAAGCCATTAACATAGAAGAGCAAAATGAGATTTTGTCAAAAAAAGAAAAATTGAAGGATGCGGCTAGGGAAAAATACATGGTTATGGCTGGCGATATAGAAGAATGGCGGAGCGAACTCCGCGAAATAAACAATTCCCTGCGCGAAAAAGACAAAAATACCCACACCTTGGAGCTTGCAATGCAAGATTCCACAAATGCGCTGGAAAGAATAAGAGAACGCATTTTTCAGGAATATGAATTTGATTTGGAAAAAGAGCCTGCGGAGCAGGGTTTTGCTCCTGTGCCTGTATATGAACGTGAAGCAAATGTTGAAATCCACGAACTGCGCGAAAAAATAAAAGCAATAGGTCCTGTGGCAATATCTGCCGCTGAAGATGTTGAAACGGAACGCGAAAGAGTCCTTTCCATAGAAGCTCAATACAACGATTTGAGCAAGGCAAAAAACAGCTTGGTTGCAGTTATGGAAAGGCTAGACATAGTGGCTAGAGACCGTTTTGTGGACACTTTCCGCAAAATACAGCACAACTATCAGGAAGTTTTTGCGAGCTTAATGCGTGATGGCGAGGCTCTGCTAACCATGCAAAACGATTTAGACCCCTTAGAAGCCGAAATTGAAATAAATGCCCGCCCAACAGGCAAAAAAATGAGGGGCGTTAGAGCTTTGTCTGGAGGGGAACGCGCTTTAACCGCCACTGCCCTGCTTTTTGCCCTTTACATGGTAAAACCCTCCCCGTACTGCATCTTAGACGAAATTGACGGACCCTTGGACGATGCCAATATAGGGCGCTTTATGGCTCTACTACGCCGTTTTAGTTCCCAAACCCAATTTGTCATTATTACCCACAACAAAAGAACAATGGCAGCAGCTGATAGGCTTTACGGAGTTACTCAAGAAGAAAAGGGAGTTAGCAAAGTGGGTTCTGTGCGTTTAGAAGACATAAATGAATAATACGCAATTTTTTTTTCTAAATTAAGGGCTTAAATACATTTAATGGAGATGTTCAATGAAAACTTTGCGTTTTGCCATTGCCGCAGCAGCCGTAATAGGTAGCGTGTCTGCCTTTGCAACCAATGCTCGTGTAGAGTCTTTGGGAAAGAGTTCCACTTTTATTATGGACGACATTTCAATTTTCGACAATCCTGCTAACATCAACCTATACCCTAATTTTTTAATAGGTGAGTTAGGCAACTACAACTCTCTAAGCGTAGAACCAGGCAAAAATCAAGACCCGATAGATGCTTGGTTTGGCGGCATATTTTCGCTTAAAATTAGCCAAGATAATTCACTCTCCATTGCCGGCGTGTTAAATCGCAAAGAAGAAAGGCTGTTAAAATATTTTCCAGATTACATAATGGGGAATAATGGAATCAACAAAAAAGCCCCAGAACCCGTAACAAATTTTGATGGCTTTTTAGGTGCGAATATAGACAACAAAGCATTCGGTCTTCACATATATGTAGCTCATCAAGATGGTTTGAGTGGCAATGGCGAAATCACCACAGATGCTTTTGTATCTGCTTTGCAATTAGACGCAGGCACGAATATTGAAATTTCAAGCAATTATTCCATAGAAGCTTCTATTGGCACTGCTCGTATGCAATACGGTCCTAGCAAACGCAAACTTTTCGATACCGATCTCCTTTCTTTCTTTTTCGACGCGCGTATGTTTTCAAGAATAAACCATATAAATGGTCATTTAATTCCCGTAATTTCTTTTCGCAATATGAATGCACCCGGACGCGATGAATTAGATATTGGTGCTGGCGTGGGTGTAGATGCAGCTTTTGACAGAGGTTTCTTTTGGCTTGGTTTAAAAGGTTTTTATAATAAACAACGCGCTGGTTCCACATGGGCAAAGCTTATAAGCGGAGAAACCGTATATATGGGCATGGGGGATGATACTGATGATAATTGGGGTGATGATAAAACAACTTTGTGGCAAGCTGGCGGTACAATTAGTTTTGGCATTGAAAGAAATATTTGGTGGGATTGGTTTGTTCTACGAGTTGGTGGTCAAAAAACCATTGCTTACGCAAACTACAATAACAGTGGCTCCGAGAACGGCAACAACATCAGCAGCATTTTATGCCCAACTCAGGGAGGTTGCCCAGACAATGGAAATTACTTTGTGACCAACCCTGCTAACGATGGCACAAAAAGCGATAACGTTGGCTTTGGCTTTGGAATCAATATAGAAGAAAAATTGAAAATAGATTTCACCGTAGCCGAAGATTTTATGTTCCGTAATCCATTCCAAGGTGAAGGTCGTTTAATAAGCAGAGTTTCTGCTACTTATTCGTTCTAATATTTTGTGGCATAAGCTCTTAATTATCACATCATTGTTGCTGGTCTCCTGCGCAGACCCAGCATTCAGGGTTCATGAGCGTTTGGAAAAAACCTTGCAGCAAGATTTGGAAAGCATGGTGGCTCAAATAATCAAAGGTTCTGGCAAGCAAAATGTTTTAGACACGCCTTATTTTGTAATCAAAGATTTAAGGGAATTTCACGGAGATACCGCAAAAGTTTATTCCGCTTATGCAGAGGTGGAGTTTTATTATTTAAAAGATATAAAGGTAGCAGAAAAACGCAAATTCCGCTACGATGCGAACCGCCATTACTGGGACAGATATTTTAAAGAATTGTTCTATTACTCAACTGCGCCCTAACCTGCTCAGGATATAATTTTTGCCACTGTGTTGGCAAGTCTGGATTTGCGATAAAAAACTTCGCTCTCTTTAATGCAACACCTATTTTCTTTAAATGCTCCAAGCGAATTTTACCAAAACGGCGGCTATGCACAATGAATTTCGCGCTCTTCACCCCCACGCCCGGAACACGCAAAATTTCCTCGTAGCTTGCAAAGTCCAAATCTATGGGGAAAAATTCAGGATGCCTCAAAGCCCACGCCATTTTAGGGTCAAATTCTGGGTCTAGCCAAGGGTTGTTTTTATCCAAAATTTCATCGTAGCTAAAACCGTAAAAACGCATTAGCCAATCCGCTTGGTAAAGGCGATTTTCTCTTTTAAGCGGCGGAACAGAAATCACGGGCAAACGCGAATCTTCATTTACCGGAATATAGCCGGAATAATAAACCCGCTTCAATTCCTGAATTTTGTAAAGACTTGCCGCAAGTGTTATTATGTTCAAATCATTTTCAGGGCTTACCCCCACAATCATCTGTGTGCTCTGCCCCGCAGGAACAAATTTTTTCAATCCCCTTTTCTTTAAGTTCCCCTTATGCTCCAGAATTTTTGTTCGCAGGCGATTCATAGGAGAATAAACAGATTCAAAATCTTTGTCTGGGGCGAGCATTTTTAAAGAAGGCTCAGATGGAATTTCAATGTTCACGCTCATTCTGTCTGCATAATAGCCTGCCAAATTTATTAAATCTTGGCTGGCACCGGGAATGGCTTTTAGGTGAATGTAGCCGCCAAATTTATGCTCCTCGCGCAAACTTTTTGCAACTCTAAGCAATGCCTCCATTGTATAATCGGGATTTTTTATAACCCCCGAACTCAAAAACAAGCCCTCTATATAGTTCCTTTTGTAAAATTCAGTTGTCAATTTGACAACTTCTTCTACCTTGAATGTGGCTCTCGGAACATCATTGCTTTTGCGGTTTGCGCAATAAGCGCAATCATAAAGGCACACATTTGTGAGCAAAATTTTAAGCAACGAAATGCACCGCCCATCTTCCGTAAAAGAATGGCACACCCCTGCTGGGCAAGAGTTCCCAAAACCACCCCTCTGCGTTGTCCTAGAGCCTCCACTGGAGGAACAAGATACATCATACTTAGCCGCACCGGCAAGAATTTCCAATTTTTGCAAAAGTTCCATATTTTACCTGAACAAATGTTCAGGATAATATAGAAAAATGCTGATTTTTGCAAACACCCGTTTGCAAAATAACGATTTCTGAATTTTTTTTCCGTTTTTTTACGTCTAACAAGTAGAAAGAAAAAAATAGGAGACCTTTCTATGCAAGACAACCTACCCGAATTATTAAGTCCAAAAGTGGACGTAATTTTCAAATTGTTGTTCGGTGACGAACGGAACAAGGATTTGACTATCAGCTTCATAAGCGCGGTCTTAGGATACAAAGACGGCGAGTTGGAGGACATTTCCTTTTATGATACCCACCTGAAAAGGGAGAGTGTGGACGACAAGCTGGGGATTTTGGATGTTAAAGCCAAGCTATCTAACGGGAATGTTATAGACGTGGAGATGCAGGCGTACAGCGTTCCTGACGTAAGAGGACGTATATCGTATTACAGGTCGCATCTGCTTACCGAGCAGCTAGGTACGGGAGACCCGTACTCAAAGCTAAAGCCTGTTAAATCCATAATAGTGGCAGATTTTGATTTTGTCCCCGAATCGGAGAAATGCCACACTATTTTTCAAACGCTGGAAAAGGACGAGCATTTCCCCTTCAATGATTTGGAGGAGATACACGTTCTTTGCTTGAAAAAATTATCTAAATTAGATAATGAGAGATTGCGTGAATGGCTGAGGTTCATTAACTCGGAGAAAAGGGAGGAATTTATGGAGTTGGCAGGAATAGATCCAGTATTTGTGAAAGCCGTAGATGTTTTGGAGACGTTTAGTGCAAACGACTATAACCGTATGTTGTATGAGGCACGGTTGAAGGAGTGGCGGGATAATATGTCTAGGATAGAAGGAGCCAAAGCGGAAAGACTTGACGAAATTCTGGTCCTTATGAAAAAAGGCTATACTGCAGCAGATATTGAAAATCACTTTCGCAAATAAAAAACTGCCCAGCAACTGCGTAGCGAAAATTGTCTGAACCAGAATTATCAGAATTTTTGGAATTTCCAGAATGAACCACATTTTTTGGCTTTATTCTGTTCATTCTTTAATTCTGTGAATTCTGGCTCAGACAACGGCTAACACAACGCGCTAGTAATAGTAGTCGTTCTTCACACAACGAACACTACACAAGCTAGACTTCTCGTATGAACCCTTGTTGATTATCGTATTATCGTTTCCTGAGGTTCTACTTAGGATACTCCGGTGGTATGCTCTTGATGACTCAGACGCCGTATTACTCCACCAGCCAGCGTAGTAACCCTCACCAGCGAAAATGCCATCTGCCGTGCCGTAGCCACCCGGCATAGCCGCAAAGCCATACCAATCCTGTCCATTGTCGTCATCGCTATTCCATCCGCTTTCAGCCTTCAACTGTGTGCCTGCAGCTACAGTTGAATAACCGACATAATTTACTAGTTCTTCCCATTCTGCATCGCTAGGTAAATGCCAACCATCAGGGCAAGCCGCCCTTGCCGTTTCCCAATTATAAAGTCTGCCGTATCTTTCACAATTTTTAGCAATGCTATCAGCAGAAACGCCGCCAATACCTTCGCCATAGCATTTACTGCCGCTTTTATTGTAATTTAAATTCGTAGTCATCCATATTTGTGTACCAATAAAAACCGTCTGGTAAATTTGGTCTCCGTAAGGTACTGGATCACTGTGAGTAATGTAAGATGGATGTGACGCTGATTTAGAGCTTGAGCTTGGAACATTCCCGCCAGAGCTTGACGAAACGCCTCCCACACAGCCATTATAGTAAACGCTCTTCTCATCACAAACGCTATCGCGTTCCTCGCTTGTGCAAGAGATAAGAAAGGCAACTGCGAAAATAAAAAATCTTAGAACCATATATGAACCCCTATCCCCGAAGCCAAAAGCACTCCGCCAACTATGTAAAACACATTCCTTTTAGTTTTGCTGATTTCAAAGTTATCCCAAGCATTATCAAAATCCACCTGCCCATTGGGTTTATTATATTCATCCTTTTTATATTTATCGTAAGCATCTGCCATATCCTTGTCTTTCAAATATCCAGCAACAAGCATCCCAGCCCCAGCCAAGTCCAAGCCAACAGCAACATAAAAACTGGTTTTGACAGGCTTTTGAACCACTACCACCTCCGGCTTCGCAGGCACAGAATCCAACTTCGCAACCTCTGGCTTCTCAACCACTATTGGCTTAGGTTCCGCAAGCATCTTTTTGAACAAATCCGATGCCTTCTCGTCTATGAGAACCAGCAGGTTAGCTATATCTTTGGAACTGCCAGTAAAAGAACCCATCAAATTTCCTGTTGCAACATTGTAGAGTTCCACCTTAATGGTCAAATTCTCGTTGAACCGCCCTATCCGCCCCTGTGCCACATAGTCCGCACTAACCTTCCTGCCCAATTCAGCAAGGCAACTCGCTTCCTTGCAAACCTTAATAGTATTATCCATAGACCCAAGAAAAGCAACTATGCTCTCCGTTGTCATAACACCGAACCGCTCGCCAGGCAAAACATTAACCGCCGTCTCGCGCAGCCTATCGGTCAAATAAGTCAACTCAGAAAACCCTATTGAATCGCGGTCATCCAAAGTGTTGATAATGGCAACCCTCTCCTGCATCTGCCCGTGGGCAGCAAGGGCTAGTAATAGCAAAGTTAAAAATAGTTTCTTCATTACTGCTAAAACTATAAATTTTTTCAGAAGAAAATCCTTAAAAAACCACTAAATGTGGTTCATTCTGTTAATCCTGTAAATTCTGAGAAATAAGTATAACAGACACTTGGTAAAGCATTTATAGATGGGCTTTTCCTCACCACTCTGTTTATTCTGGTTCAGACAAAGGTTTTTTTTTATATTTACCAAAGGTATGTCAATTTTCAGGAAATTCCATTTTTTGATAAACCCTATAAGCGGTGGAGGGCTGGGTAAGGAAGTATTTGATTTTTTGCCGGAAATTATGCGTTCTATGGATTTCAAGGAAGATGAATGGAAGCGGGAATTCACCGTTATTGACCTTTTTGAGGAACAGATTAGGGATGCGCTGGCTGGCTCGGAGTGCCTTATAGCAGTTGGGGGCGATGGCACAATGACGGCTGTTTTTAGCGTTCTTTTGCGGCACGAAGAATTTAGGCAAATAAAGATTGGGCTTATACCACTTGGAACGGGGAACGACCTCGCTAGGGTTTTGAACCTTTATTCCGCACTTGTGGGTAGAGGCTTGCTGTACATAGTTCGCAAACTTGTTGTGGCAAAATCCAGAGAGCTCGATTTGTGGCAGGTAAATGGGAAATTCGCAATGGCAAACTATTTTTCCGCAGGCATAGATGCCCACATTGCCCACGATTTCAATAGAGACAGGAAGGAGGGGAAAATAGCGGGAAATTCCGTGTTTAAAAATAAATTGCATTATGTGAAAAGATTTTTTGCCAATAAAAACTATCGCTTAAAATCTGGAGAGCTGCATATAACAGATGAATTTGACAAAACGAAAATTTTTCCACTGCAAAACAACTGCACGGTTATAGTGGGCAATATTCCCAGCTTTGCCGGTGGCAGCAATCCTTTTGGAAAATCTGATATGGCAGATGGCTTGCTGGAAGTTTTAAGAATTAAATCCATTAAGAACTTTTTTAGGGCAATTTCAATTGGGGCAAGCAGTTTTGTTATAAAAGCCAAGGCAATTGAAATTCACCTTGAGAAAGAGGAATTTATTCAAATAGACGGAGAAGACTTCAAAGACAAGCTAGAAATGCCGATTTCCATTAAATTTGGCGGAAAAGTAAAAATGTTGCATTTATAGCTAAAGTTTTTCTGAAAACTGCCGATATATCTCTAAGAGGTATGTTTTAGCTATGATTAACGGTGTTTCCGGTTCGCAAAATGGGTATCCATTAGTAACTGGAGCTGAAAAGAGCAAAAATGCCATAAATGGCGAGTCTGAAAGTCCAAATGAAGAGGATTTGGGCTATAAACTCTCTTTGTCCGATAAAAATTGGAAAACTTTGGGCAAAAAAGAAGAACTTAGCGAAGAAGACCTAAGAAAAGTAGAAGAACTTAAAAAAATAGACAAAAGGGTTCATACTCACGAACAGGCTCATTTAAGTGCAGCGGGCAGCTATGCAAGCGGCGGTGCGAGTTACGATTATGTAACGGGACCAGACGGCAATAGATATGCAAACTCCGGGCACGTAAATATTGACACAAGCAGAGAAAAAACTCCAGAAGCAACTATAATAAAAGCAAATATCATTCAGAAAGCCGCCCTTGCTCCAGCGGACCCCTCTCCAGCAGACAGGCAAATAGCAGCCAATGCTGTAAAAATGGCAATGGATGCCCAAAAAGAAATTGCAGAAAAAAAGAAGGGGTCTAATACACAAGACAGCCCAGATGCACCTGATGTAACGGTTAGCGAATCTAGCTAATTATTTCTTTTTCTTTTTGTAATCAATTTCAGGGCGCAAAATTTGACCGATGGTCACCAAAAGAGAAATTATGGGTTCTCTGTGGTCTCCAGAAATATCAAAAGCGGCAACTCCGCCATAGCCATTTGATTTAACAGCCTCGGTAATTGCTTTAACAGAGGGAATTCCGTTGAAAACTATGGTTTCATTTTCGTTAACAGCAACCTCGCTTTTTGAAGATTCATCAAAAGACACCTTGTAGGCTTCTTTTTTGTTGAATTTTTCCATAATCTCTTTATATTGCAAAACGCCATCGTTGCCGGAACCTGCTCCTTGGTGGGCGGAACCTAGTCCATTTGCTTTGTAAAATGTTCTGCCATAAAATGGTATTATCGGCACAAGTTTGTTTTTAGGAACGCCTGCGCTTGCAAAGGCGGCTAAAACTTTAATGTTAGCTTCAGTATTTGAATTGGGTTTTACCTGCGGGTCGTTTGCCGATGCATCATCTGTGAACCACAATGAAAAATTATCTATTTTGCTCAAATCTACTCCAGAAACCGCACTCGCCAAAGATTCAATGCCCGGAATTGCAATGCTTATGCCAATGCCGGCATTTGCCAAATCCGCAGCTTGCTTCAATAATTTTGGCAAATCTTCTGCGCCAATTGCACCGCCGTCCAGTTCAAAAGCATTTATTCCGTATTCCTTTTGAAATTTTTTAACCGCTTCTTCTAAATTTGCTTCTTTCATGGCATCTTCGCTGCCAATTCCTCCCACTGCAACCGAAAACTTCACATTGGCAGCTTTTGCCTGGCTAACAAGAGCCAAAAAATTTTCCTTGTCAGATTCATCGGCAAAAAGCAAATCCGAACCAGATGGCGTTAAATAGCCATAGCGAATATCCGTCACAAAATTGTAACGCACATCCTTAGGGGTAAATTGCGAATATTGCGCCCAATGGGGAAAGTAGGCTATTACCCTGTTTTGGGCAAAAAGCGTGGCTACGCATAACAAAACAAAAAACGGCAAAAATTTATTCATTGCAAACCTCATTTTGCTACATATATCTTTTCGTTGGTTTTATCAAGGCAAAAAGTATATCTGCCATAATCATAATAATAACCCTCTCTACTTTCTCGCCTAACTGCAAGCTTTTGGGTTTTTTCGTCTCCACGTCCTTTATCGCAATATTTGTAAGGTCTGCCATCATTGCGACCAAAAAAATGATAATGCTGTTCAACAAGATATGGGTCAGGTTTAAAATTATTTAAATATTTTTTTGCCTCTGCCAGCGTTGTATCAGGTATAAACTGGCACATAGCTTTGACTACACCTAAATTATCCGCTAAAGAAGTTTCCAATTCACTCCAACCTCCGCTCCAGCAATTTTCTATAACACACCCAGACTGATATTCTGTATATATCGTATCTATTACCATAATTGTTGTATCTTTTGTTGCACCTTCTGGTGTATATGTTGAGTCTCTCTCCGCATAAGTTGTGTCTATAACTAGTTTGTTATAATTGCTGTTGTTGGCATATTTTCCAGTGCATTTTTCTTTTTTGTTCCAGCCCTCCACAGGGCATAGCAAATAATCCTTATATATTTCTTTTGCAAAAGCCATATCCGAAGAGAAAATATTAACGCAATTTGAATCTGTTCCTTTTTTTGTTTTTTTAAGGTCTAGTATAATTTGGCTTTTAAGCACATCGCCATTTATTTTGCCATATTCCTCCCAATTAAAATCGGCTGGCAAATCGGCTTTAACGGCTTCTTCATCGCTTACTGATAAATCTGCGCAGGAGCCAAAAAACAGAGCTGCTGCCACACTTAAAAAAACAAACATTTTCCTTTTCATAAATCCCCCTAAAATTCCACCTTTACAGCGGCAGACATAATAGTTTTATCCAAATCATATTTTACTCCACTGCCTTCAATTGAATTGGAAAGCAAGCCGCCTTGCAAATTGAAGTTTGCTCTTTCGCTTATTTTAATCTGCGGACCGCCTATAACCAAAAGTTCGCCTACTTTATCTATTACACTATCTTCGAATTCCTTGCTCAACTGCTGGAAACCGCCTATCAAAGAAAGACCGCGCCAAATTCCCACTTTTAGCCCAGCCATAATGCGGTTTGTTTGAATGATGTTTTCCTGTTTGCTCTGCTCATAAGAACCAGAAACTGCCAATGCTTTGCTCAGTCCTATGAGACGTGCCACATTAACCTCTGCTCCGCCGCCAAAACGGATGTAATCGGCATATTCAGAAGAATACATTCCAAATACACCACGCACATTCACCGCTTTGTTCCAAACAAAATTCAAATCTGCATCACCACCGGTTCTATCTGGAGTGGCATAACCATAAGGGAGTGCCAAATTAACAGAAGGGTCTAAACGTGAAGCTATTGAGGGTTCGCCGCGTTCCAAGCGGGTATAGGTTTGTTGCGTATAGGCATTGCGATAAAAATGAGAAAGTCTATAATTATTATCCAAACACGCTAACTGAGATAAACGGTTTCCACTTATTTTACAGAAGTAAAAACTTGGCTCTCCCTGTTTGCCGTCAACCACTGTCATAAAAGTCAAGGGCAAAGTATAATAAAGGGAATAATACATATTTTCCAAAGAACTCGTACGGAATTGCTGCAAATTCTGTTCCAAAGCAGCATCGCTGTTCAGTATAGGCAAATTTGGCAAAAACGCAGGAGAAGCGGCAAGCTCGGATTCAAAATCCTTATCTGTTTTCAAAAAATGCCCTGATAGTTTTACTTCAAACGGTTTTTCGTTATAAGATACAAAAGCATTGCCAAGCAACCCAACCTGAGTATTAAACTCTTCTTGTTCAGAAAGTACGTGTTTAAAACGTTTATCACTAGGAAGTACGGTTTTATAATATGCGTAATAGTTTTTATAATCTTTACCATTCTTTTGACCATCAGGCGCAACAACAGAAGGAATTGAAATGGAATCAAAAGCTAAAACTCTCACAGAATCTGCTGGCGTTTTTTTGTATTTCCAATCGCCCCAATTAGATAAAGCAAATTCCGCACCCGCACCAAAGTCTATACCGGATATCGGCTTTTTGTTTTTATAGCCTAACTCAAAACTCAACACATTATTTTTTTCAAAATCTACAACGGAATCTTTACTCGGAGATTTTTTATCCAGCATGGAACTGCTAATTCTGTTAAAAGTGTAAACATCATTTATTCTAAAAGAAAAACCATAAGTTTCAACACCTATGCGAGCCGCTGTTGAAAATCTGTCTTTATTTGGAGCAAAGTCAAAAAATATTCTGTCTGCTTCATCTGCCACTTTACGCAAACGCACAATGGTTCCCTGCAAAAAAATGTTGTCAAAAATACCCGCAGATATTCCGTATTCTACATTCAATCCCTGCAAAAGCCTGCGGTTTGTGCCATCTAAATATCTCTCTTCCATCGCTTCTTTTTTAAGGTCAGCAAAAATTTCCGGCTCCATAATGAGGTTAGGCTCTGGCAAATAAATTGTGAGCGGGCTGTATGCAACTCGCATGGTTCCTAAATTGAATTTTAATCTTTTATCCAATACGCTGCCATCGTAGCTCCACCATCTAATTATGGGTGAATTATGTCCCTCGCGATAGGCAGATTGCCAATCCTTATGAAAACGTAAATCAAAGGTAGCTCTTGTTTCGTTGCTCGGACTCACAGAAAGTCTCAATAAAAAATCGCTGAAAGCCAAATATTCCGAAAATGATTCTTCATTTGCATCTAAAGTAGAAGACAACATTCCGCCCTTAGCACTGCCTCCTAGGGAAAATCCCACTACATTCTCTTCTATGCTGTCTAATGCAGAAATTATCCCTTCTTTGGCAAAAGAAAGGCTTGTAAGTAAAACCAAGGCTATTATTGCATATCTCATATTCACCCCTTAAAACTCCACATTGATGGTTGCTTCAAGTATATTTCGCGAAAATTCATGTTTCAATTCTATTTCCTGACCAATTACGTTTACAACAGCGTAGCCTGGCATATTTGTTTCTGGTTTTATAGTAGTTAATTGATAAGTATTTTCAACACTCATAATGCCATAATTTATGGAGAGCCAAGCATTTTTAGACACGGTATAATCCAAACCAGCCATCCACTGATTTTGCTTTGCTTTTATAATGGGCACAATGTCAACTTTTAAATTACTCATCTGGTTATGTAGAATATCTGCTCCAGGTACATTTAAATCTGAGTTTATTTGCTGGAACCCAAATGCTACCCCAAATCTCTTATAAAAGCGATAATATAAACCAGCATTTATAAAATCACTGGTATATTCTGCCGCACCCTGTTCCTTAGCAGAACCCTTGTAACTGCCACTCAACTCAACACCCCAGAGGTCAACTTTTGCTCCACCGCCAAATTCCGTGTACTTTGCAATTTCTGCGGTACCCGCAGCAAGCTGCTCATAGCTCGCAAACAAACCCTTAATTTCTGCTAGTCCTTTCCAGTTCGCAGTTAAAACTTCTTGAAAGCCCATTCTATTAGGAGTTGCAAAACCGCTGGGCAATGCCATTTGCAAATTCAAATCTGAAAGTTCTTCTAAAAGAGCAAGCTCTGCACGTGTTAGAGTTGATGGGTTCCAAGAGGTTTTGGCATAAGGAGAATTGTTAAAACTTATAGTTTGGTCACTGGCTTCGGGCAAGGTAGAATTAAAGGTAGCGCGCATAGGCGAGTGTTTGGGCGTAAAGAAATAAAGGGCATCAAAAGAGGAATAAAGCGGTGAATAAACCCCATATTTGCTCAAATTATAAGTTTGGTCTGTACAGGGATTTCTCCCAGATTTGCAACCCAAGTCTTTATCCGAATTCAACACGCGCCTAGCAAAGAAAGATGGCGACTGCGCCACATTGTTAAACCAAGAGGAATCGTTGCGAATAAAAGACGATGAAAGGACAATATCTGTGCTTACAATGCCCTTATAACCCAAATCCATTTGCGCAAGGATGGCTTTGCCTTTTTCAAGCTCAGGAGATTCGTCTTTAGACATAGCAAATTCAGCGGTTAAATTTGCAACCAATGAACTATTCTTAAGTATCCCAGCAATATCTGCCCCTGTCCTGCCTGCAAAAACAGAGGTTTTTTGAGGAATGGAATCCAATGTATTTAGCAAAGAGTCTCTATCTCCAGGACTGCGGCAAACGGTTTCGGAACAGTAATATTTTTTAGAAGAACTTTCATCGTCAAAAATTGATAGATAAGTTCCGCCGATGAGCAGATTTTTATTTAGAGGCAAAAATTCAATATTGCCTGCAAGCAAAAACTTGTCAAAACGCCCTGCCTGCGTGGCACCCGGAATGCCCTCGTTTGGGAGCATATTGCCCATAGCACCGCTCGCATCTAAAAAACCTGCGCGGCGAAGCCTCGCTCCCAAAGCTTCAACTCGCAATTCGCCCAAGGTCTCTCCCAACTGCGGACGATATTGCAAATTGAAACCTTGTAAATTCCTCTGATTGCCTTGAACCAAGGCTTCTCTTTGAGCCACTTCCCTTTTGCGAGCAAAAGCCGTTGGCTCGTACATAATGTCTATGCCGGGCATATAAAGGGTTAAAGGCGAATAAGACTGCCTGAAATCACCCACAACCCAGTAAAAGCTCTCCGCCAAGTTCCCCTCTATATTCATCCAAGGAACGCTTACCATTGTGGCAGCAGCAGCAAAATATTCCTGTGCGCCTGCGCCTAAACGCAATTTCAAGTTAGCGCTTATAACGTCCCAAGGGCGAAATTTGAAATCTAAATCTAACTGCAAAAATTCAGAAATTTCGTGGTTGGGCATTTTATTCGTATAAGCCCCAGTGCTATCTGGCTTTTCGTTCCGAGATTCAAAATAAGAGTTAAAAGAAGCACTGCGAACGGTTCCGCTTATTTCAAGTCCCTTTTTAGCATTAAGAATCTCAACTCTATTCTCTATTTCTTGCTCAGAATTTCCAGTTGCAAAAACCAAAGAGCAAGAGGCTAAAACGGCAAAAATTAATTTTTTATTCATATTTCACAGCCTCGCTTATTAAAACCAAACCTTTGTTTCGGCTTGAACATAGTGAACATTCCAATCATTCTGCGGCAAATTTTCATCTTTGCTGGTCAAATATTTATAGCGGAAATGCAAACCCGCGCGCGAGGCAAAATCCCAGTCAAAGCCAAAGCCAAGAGAGGTATGCCTAATATTTATAGGAGAGAGCTTATAATCGTAAATTATGCCTTTTTTGTATAATTCACCATAAGAACTCGGAGGAGCAATAGCACCACTGTTATCTGGCGATGCAGTGGGGTTTAATACAAGTTCGGCATAAGCCTTTTCTGCGCGGAACATTTCAATTCCAAAAATTAAAATCGCGTGGAATTTAGGAGTAATGGCTATTGCTGGCTCGGATTGCGCAAACCAATTCCACATAAGCATATCATTATCGTATTTATCTGTGTAAGCCACAGGAACAAAGGATTTTGAAACACCAGAAAGTGCGGTGTATAATTGCAGCATCACATTTCTCTCCGTGCCAAACCAATGCCCAATATCATAACCCATGTCTATTGCCACCGTGGAATTCCATTTTACATTAGTTGGCATATTGCAAGGCACCTGCCCATTTATCCTTGCAGAATCATTGAAGTAACTGAACTGGGCACAATAAAATGCATCTTGAGCATTTTCGTAAGCTGCAAAAGCATCCCAACTTTCAGCATAGCCGCTACGCAACCCTCCTGATTGATCGCTTAGTTTGAACTTGGGCGAAGCCGGACCTCTGGCAAGCCTGTAAGTATAGCGTCTGAGTTTATCATCATAACCCGAATCCGCATTAAAGAAAGGCTTATGTTTGGTCCAACTGGTGGAGGTTTCCCATATATACCGCCCCACCAAATTATATTTGAAATTTATTATATCTGCGCCTTCTTCCACCTGCCTGTGAATTCCGTATTGCACATCAAAACGCCCTCGGTCAAATTCAGGTTCCAATTTGATATTTGCTCCAACCATATTTGGTCCATAGCGAAAAGTTCCCGCGCCAACATAAAATTGGTCTTTGCGCCAAGCTGCAACCCTATCTGGGTTTGCCATTGAATATGGTGAATAAAAATCTTTTGGCAAATAAATGAGTTCCAAAGTTATTGGCTCCCAATGCTTATCTTGAGCTTTTACATAAAGACCAAAAGCAGGCGTTGAACGCGAAGAACTATAATCACTTGCATTATAACATTTAGCATTAACATAATTAAATAAAGATGGATTTGTACTTAGACAAGAGGGATCGGCAGGGCGGAATGAGGTGGTATCGTCCCAACTTAAAGCCAAATCAAAAGACAAAAAGAATTGCGGATTAAGATTACCTTTTAAATCTATGGTGGCTACACGCAAATTTTCAAATTTTACGCTGCTATCGGGATAAATAACATAGGGAAAAACATTAGTCTCGTATATCTGTTCAGGGTCAAAAGTAATTCCCATATAATTTGCGCCAAGTGTTAAGCTAGCTTGGGCAAAATCAATTTTTTCCTTTGCAAAACGCCCACCTATAACCGAGCCGCGATAATCGTAAGTACCTATCATCGCTAGTTCGCTATTATCTCTGGTGTTTAAACGGAGTCCATCTCTGGTTCCAATGTCAACACTATTGGGTTGAGAAAGCATTAGTTGCCCTTTAAAGTTCCAGGGCAAGGTGTGTACATCCAAAAGCATTCCGCCAAAAGAGCGGTTTGTCCAAAATGCCCTGCCACCTTCTTTCACGGGCTTAAAACCTTTTTCTTTGTAATAGGTGCTAACTACCTTTTCTTCTTCGTAAAGTTCGTATTGAGAAATAAAACGCGGGCTGGTTTCACGCTCCCATACCGTGAGCGGACTTTGAGTGGTCCAAATAACTCCACCCATAAAAAGCGTTGCTCCAAACTGCCCTCCGCGCATATCCAAGCCGGCAAGCATGTTTTCGTTTATGGAAGCTCCATAAAAATCAGCAGCTGGATGGAACCATTGCACCCTTTCGCCCGTCTCGCCAATGTGGTTTGTTCGATTATTAGGAGTGAATGCCTGGTCATTTGTGTAAAATCCGCTAAAATCAAAAGGCAAATAAAGATTAGAGAATAAGGTTAAAAAAGAAGCTGGAGAAACCACAATAGTAGCGGTTAAAGCAGAATTAATAAAAGTGCGCAAGTTTTCGTCGCCTTGCAAGGTAGAAGTTTTGGTATAGTCAGTATGGGCAAAACGCACCACAAAATCACCGGAAACAGCAACGGGAGAATCATCTTTGCCTATAACCGTGGAGCCAGCATATTCTCCAAGCGAATCTAAACGAGCCTCTATATTAGAGAGGTCGCTTTCGCTTTGAGCATACACAAAAGATACGAAAAAGAACAAACTGAATAAAATTTTTATTCTCATGCAATCCTCACAAAATATTGCGGAAAGGATAACCATCCGGTCCTTTGTATTCTTCGCCAACCTTTTTGATTACTATATCGTCTATCCAAACTTTGAAATATTGATTTTCATCTTTGCGAACTTCTATTCTAAATCCCTTTAAGTTATTCCAAGAAAATGGCATAAAAACCTCTCTACGGTTTTTGGAATCCCAATAAACACCCATATTGCCGAAGAGTTTAAGTGGTATGCTTATTCTTTGCCATTCCGTTGTTAAATCCCCAAAACTTTTGGAACCTATTTTCACCTGCAAAGATTCACCGCCGCTTTTCACCCCATCGTCAACAAGCACGTATTGAGCAACCTCGCCGCCTTTGTCGCTTTTAATCCAAAATTCCAAAACTCCCTCTTCTAAATAAGGAGTTATATCTTTAGAACCGGCAATACATATTGCAACGCCGGAATAATCACTTGCAACTAGCTCTATTTCCATAGATAAATCGCCTTCCATAGCATATTTATCTGTCATAAAGGGTTCTGGATTTTCACGCGGATATTGGTAGGTGTAGCCTCCGCCTCTGGGTATCCTTTCGCGCATAATAACAACCAGCACGTCTTGGTCTGCCTTGAAGGGTTTAACGGATTTTTTCAAAAATCGCTCGGAATCGCGGTTTTTGTAATCGTCAAAGGCGGCAAAAGCATTTATAGAACACAATGCCGCAAATAGAACTACAAATCTGGAAATCATATCCATAATATACATTTTTTTAACACAAAAGATTATTTTTTAACAATTTTCATGCTTTTTGTTTGAGAACCCTGTTTCAAAAGCAAAATGTATATACCCTTGTTCAAATTGGAAAGAGAATTTCCCATTTTTTTGCCCTGCAAAGAGAAAATTTCAATAGAAGCATCTCCACTGATGGCTAAATTTTCTGCCTCAATAGGTTTTATGGGAGTTTGTCCAGACCTCCAAGGTGCGGATTTGGCATATTCGTTCAATTTATTGAATACGTATTGCCCCTCTTGTGTCATTTTGGTTTTGTCTGCCCAGCTCTGCATATCGAATTTCTTTGCCGCATCCTGAATTCCAAAAAAAGCGGAACCTGCGTATTTATCGTTTACCTCCCAAGCCGCCGAAGATATTTTATTCTGATCCATAAAGGCGAACCATTTGTCTGCTTCTGTTGGATTATGCGTATCGTAATGATTTTTATCGCTTTGCCCGCCATCTGAATGAGTTGTGCCCCATTCGGTTACGAAAATAGGGAGTCCTGCATTAAGTGCGGTATTTATGTTATTCTGAAAATTACTCAAAGGATGGGAATAAGCATAAAAATGCACAACATAACCTACATTTGCATCGTTGATAGCATTGCCCACAGCTTTTTCCACTTGTTGAGAATAAAATGGTGTGCCAACAAGAATAAGGTTAGAGGAGTGGGCACGTATTATTGGAATAATTTGTTCGGCATAAGCCTTTATATTTGCCCAGGACGCGTTGATAGGCTCATTGTAAATCTCAAAAATCACATTATCATAAGAACCATATTTGCTTGCCATATATTCAAAAAAAGCTTTTGAGTTTTCCACTTCATTTTCAGCGCTATGCGAATGCCAGTCTATAATGAAATAAACATCATTTGCTAAGGCAGCATCTGCTAATATCTCTACCCTAGCACGGTTTTGAATAACGGGCGAACCGGCAGCAGAAGCAGTGGCACCATAAGCGGCTCTAACAACTTCTGCTTTCCAGTCGTTTACCATTGCGCCCACGGCATCAGCTCTATAAAAGCGCGAGCTTTCCCAGTCTGTTGTGGTCCAGCCAAAGCTAACCCCTCTAACCTGAACTGCTGCGCTACCTGTTTTTGAACCGGCTATCTTGTTTCCGCTGGCTTGAAGTTTTCCGTAATAAGAAACGGGACCATTGCCAGCAAAGGAAAAGGCAAAAAATAAAGCAAATATCAAGAATATATTTTTCAATTTACAACCCTCAATGTTTTAACCTGCGAACCCTGGCTTAAACGCAAAATATAAACGCCTTTTTGCAAATTAAGCTCCTTAAAAGAAACCTCCTTTGAACCAGCGTTTTGATGCCCGTTCATCAAGCTCCCAAGTTTTTTCCCAGAAAGCGAATAAACATCAAGTTTTGCAACACCGCTATGCGCAAGATAAAATTGTACTTTGCCAAAACCAACAGAAGCTAGCCCTATGCTTTTAGCAGCATTGAATTGATATACAATCGCCTCAGGTGGTTCTGGAGGTTCTGGAGGTTCTGGTGGTGGGTCTATAACGCCTGGTATTGATGTTGGTGGTGTCACATTAATTTCTGTGCCACTTCCCTCGAGCGTTATGTTTGCCCTGCCCGTAGGCGAAGATAAAGAACCATCTGTTATCACCGCCAAAAATGTGACCTTGCCTACTTTGCCCGCTTCTGGATGATACAGATATTCATCATCTTTCACCTTTTCCAATCTTCCGGGGTATTGCGGGTCTAGGTACATTTTAGAGAATGTTATAGGGTCTCCGTCTGCATCTTTGCCGCTAAATCTTTCCATATCAATCTTCACAGGAGCTGTGTTTGGCACCTTTGGCGAAAATGTATTGGTTATGTTTCTAATTTCGGGCGCAAAATTTTTAATATTCAAAACAACGCTCCCTTGTCTGCTTCCGTTTTCATTTTTGACCGTGTATTTAAGCGTTGCCTGAGAACCATTTGTATTATATTGAGAAGCATCTGGAGTGAAAGAAATGTCGGTACCTGAAGTGGTAGCCGTTCCCATGCCAGGTGGTTCAACAGAAGCCGACACCAATTGGACTCCCTTTCCGAGGGGGTCTTCTACCGAGAGATTAGTGATAATATTCAAAGTGGTTTTGGCTCTGCGGCTCACATCAATGGGGTCTCTGTCTGGCACAACTGGGAGCCTCTTATTTAAGTTCACTGTGATTTTGCTTTGAATGGTTACACTGCCTTTGGTCACTTTGTATATAAGCACAACTTTACCTGTTTTGGAACCATCGGCTTTATATGTGATGCTGTTATTGGTTTTCGTAACTTCTACAGGAATTGATGCATCCCTAGATTTAACATCTGTGATATCACCGGATAAACCGAGCTGGGTGGCAGTCCACGTTACCGTTTCTCCATCATTAGCACTAAATGTAACATCATTGCCTTTGGGATGGTCGTTTGGTATTTGGTCGGTCCACTTCTTTTTGCCCATATAATTTTTAAAATAAGTGCCAGATGCTGTTAAACTATTTATATTAAGAGTTGCCAAAGTTGTAGTCTTTGGAAACATTGAAGAAGCTTCGTCTAGGTTACTCGCATTCCACATGCAGTTGCTAATTTTCTGCTCGTCCATCCAATTTGTCCACGAGTCAGATGCCCCAGCGTTTGAAGAACCTTTGCCATCGTAATTAACCGTGCCCCATTCAGAACCAAAAACCGCATTGCCCGCGCTCATTGCGCCTTGCGCGCTTGTGCCTATGCCATCGCCATTTGGAAATCCATGCGAAGCCGCGTAAAAATGAAAGGCAAAAGCAACATTATTATCCTTTGAACCCCAATTTGATGCTTGCTGCTGAGGTTGCTTGGAATAACTGGGGCTACCTATAATCACTAGATTGGTGTTGCCCGCACCGCGAAGCGCGCTTACAATTGTATTTGCATGACTTGTCACTTGATCTAAACTGGCATTTATTGGCTCATTATACACTTCCCAAATTATATTCGGGACATTTTTATATTCATTTGCCATCTCCACAAAAAAATTCTTTGCATCATTAGTTTCGCCTTCGTGCGCATTGTGGGAATGCCAATCTACTATCACATATATATCGTTTGCTATGGCGGCATCTATCACTTTTCTTATGTAGTTCTTTTGCCCAGCCTGATTGCCTTGCAAATATCCAAAAACTCCACCGGGTTTGGTCACTGGTTCGGTATTGTTTCCGTACCATTTTATTGCCATCGCTGCGCGAATAACGCCTATTTGCATATTATCAACAAACCAGTCAACGGTTTCTATATTGTAAAAGGGCGTTCCGGTGCCATCGCTCCAATAGAGGCTTGGACCTTTGAAGAAAATTGGAGTTGAATTTCCGGTTTTTTCACCGCATAGATTTTTGCCGCAACGCTTAAGTGCTCCAAAATGGCTAACGGGACCAGCTAAAGCCTGAGTAGCTAACAACAGAAATGCAAACACAAGGATTTTCATAAGAGCCTCCACATAATATATAGATATAAGTAATATAGATTATTTTAAATGAAAATAACAGAAAATCGGGTTATTTTTAAAAAAAATGCGTTTTTACGTGATTTTTACTATATTACTTCCATATTACAGTTCCCTTAGGAGGTTGCTTTATGTTCAAAAAAATACTTGTAGCAGGTGCCACGCTTGCTCTCTTTGCTTGTTCTCCAGATAAAGGAGAAGAGAATACCCCCACCAATTCTTCGAAAGGCGGCGGTACCATCAGCTCCAGCAGTGCTGTGGTTGTTCCAATTCAAATAGCTGAAAATGGCGAGCAACCCTCTATATTGCTTCAAACTTTTTACTATACTTATGCCTTAAAAGCGAGCAACCCAGAAGATTTAACACCGTATTGGAGTTGCTCAGTTGAAAAACAAGAAGATAAGCCAGATGCTGCTTGCCAAAAAGATATGACAAATGCAGTTCTGCAACATAAGCTCACAAATCAATATTCCCCGCTTCACTATGACCGTGTTCTAACTCGCATAAATCCACTCACTAGGGGCATTACTTTGAAGGAATGGAATTTAACAGGAAATGGAGACGAGGCTGCATTTGGATTAAATGTTTACACAGATGAGGCAAATATTCAAAATATAGGGGAACGTGGAGTTTCCAGCTTAAATAAAATCATTTCTTTTGAATATAAATATGTGGGAGGTGCTCATGAATTCCGCGTTGGTTCCAAAACAGAAGCCGATTTTTGGTATTATGAGGTTCCAGCAAACGGTGAAATAACATTTGATCCTCGTCCCGAAGAAACTGATTACAAAACAATAACAATTCCCATAAAAGACCTAAAAGGCATGGGTTCTTTTGCCACAAACAACACTCCTTTTGATATTTCAAAAGCCGCAAAATTCCTTTGGGCTGTGAAATACAAAGCTGGAAACGCGCAAAACAACAAAAACTCGCTTATACTTTATGATTTTATGGCTTATGTAGAGCAATAAAATAGAGATATAAAAAAGCCCCCGTTTGCAATAAACGGGGGCTTTTTGTTTTTCAATGGTATATTATTTTAGCACAATCCTGCTGGTGTAGCCAAGCGAAGGAGAGCGAACCATATAAATGCCGGTGGGCAAGTTGCTTAGGTTCATTTTGCCATCTGGGGTTAATGTTTGAGACTTTACAATTGCGCCCTGCAAGCTGTAAATTTGAACCACAGCTGGTTTAGAAATAGAAGCCGAGAGCATTCTGCCATTCAGAGTAAAGTTCACGTTTTGGATATTTTTGCCCGGAATAATTGGGTTTGGATTTGGTACTACACCATCACATGTACCCTTAGGACCAAATGCGTAGAGCTTAAAGTTCACTTTTTTTGGCGTGTATGATTGCAGACTAATTTTAACCGACATCATTTCTTTGATAGCTTTTGTTATTTCTTGCGCATTGGCTTTGCTCCACCCTTCCTGCTCAAAATCACCGCAAATTCTGGGTTCTGTGCCTGAGCAACTGGTACTCCATGTAAAATCTTTAGTTGTAGGTGTTGCTGCTGGTGGAATAAGAGCATAATAAGGATCGTAAAAATTTCTGCCCGGTGAATTTTCAGCATCGGTTTCGTCCCAACCCAATATCAGGAAAAACTTATCAGTAATATCATTATCGCTTTCGTATTTTAGGCAAAAACCATCACCATATTTGGTCATATCTCTCTTTACAAATACAGGAGGAACAGTACCTTTATCGCCACCAGCAGGAGTGCTAAAATTAGTAGCAAGTGCTGCTATGCTAGGTTCCCACTTCTCAGGTCCGTTAATACCAGTGCCAACTGCAAGCTCAACTTCAAGAACGCCATTTAAATAACTTGTGCCATCTGCCCTATTTGTGACATCTGGACCTTGGCAATCTGGGTAATCTGGTCCCACAAAAGATTTCGTTTCCCCATTTATTTTGGCTTTCACATAGTTTTCGGCTGTGCTTTGACCGGGTGTTTTGCCTGCCATATCAACTCTACAACCATTAGCGTTGCCTCCTATGACTGGTCCAGCTATATAACCAAACCACCAACCGCCCATCTTTTTAAAGCAATCGTTATTTGGATTTTGTTCGTCAAATACTGAATCGTCATCTTTGCAATCCACTACCCACGGAAATGCCACCTGACCATGTGGCGCGCTTGGAGTCCACCACGGTGAACCCGCCGCAAAAATCATGCTGGAAGCAAAAATTATTGCCAATCCAGCTTTTTGAAATCTATTCATAAGAACCTCCCAAAATATGTTATCTTATAAATATATAAAAAAAATGACAAAAAGGTGTTAAAATACGGTTAAAAATGACAAAAAGATTAAAAAAGTGTGATTTTTGACCAGAATTATTGGCTTTATTCTGGTTCAGACAAGGTTTTACTATATTTATCTAATTATGAACAAAATCCCGCTCTTTTTAGTTTTATCCTTGTTGTCTTTCGTTTTTGCCCAAGAAGGAGCTATAAGAATTAAAATTCCTTTGGATTCCACCGGTATGCTTATAGCCCCACAAAAGTCTGAAACACAACCACAGAAACTGGGGCTTTCTGGCAACAGACCTCTCAACTTAGCAGAACTTTCCGCCAAAGACACCGCTAGCTTTGAAACCTATTCCCGCAGGCTTGCGATTGTGCAAGACAGCATAGCAGTTATGCAAAAAGAAATAGAAAACTCAAAAAAAAGAACTGCTGCTCAAATATCTCCTCTGGAACCAAAGGATGAATACGAAAAACAATCCGAGTACGAATATCGCAAAGAAAAAAGGGAAAGAGAGCTTGGCGAAAGAATGTTGCGCGACTACAAGCCCTTTGCAGATAGGCTTTCAGAGTTAGAGAAAGCAAAAAAGAAAATAGAAGATAACAGGACTACGCTCTATTGTACCATAGAAATAAAAACAATTCCAACTGCCTCCATTTACATCAACAACGAAGAAATTGGCACAAGCCCCGCTAAATACGACCGTGTGTTGCCGGGCAATACAGTGATAAGGGTGCAAAAGGAAAACTATGAGCCTTGGGACACAACCTTAACCCTGCAACCAATGCAAAAACTAAAACTGAGCGCAACTTTGCAGGAAAAGAGCATTTTCAGCAAAGAGGGCGAAATAAACTTCCCAAAAATCATAGCAAGCGATACCACCGTGAAAGGCTACCTCGCGAGAATGGGCAGAGTAAAAGCCAGAATAAAGCAGGTTGACGAAGAGATAAAAATTATCCTTGCAGACGAACATCAAAAGAAAGACGAGACAACGCAAAATTTGTTGAAACATAAGCATGAGACATACATTAACCAACTGGCGCGCACATTAAACACCATTGAAAACAATATAATAGCCACAGAAAGCCAACTCATCTCAGAAACCTCATCAAATGCCAGCATAACGCTAGGTACCTATGATGTGGAAAACGAGGTTTTTGAACTAGAGGTGCAAGACACGGCAAATGCCAAAAGCCCCTTCCATTTCTCCGGTTGGGCTGGAGTGCCTCGCGACACAGCAAAAGCCATGAACCGCAGCACAGAAGGCTTTTCGGTAGCCGTGAAATATCTGAACTATCCCTTTGTTTCGGATTCTTCCTATTTTAACCTAGCGATGAAGGAACTTTCTCTTTCACGCAAAGCGGCTCCTCTCCAAGTGGATGGCGATTTTAAGCCTGTGAGCAAGTTTGGGCTTATGGAAGGCTACAGCAAATGGCGCACCCACGCAGATTCCCTTTTGAGCGGTACGCTAAAAGCAAATAGCTGCCTTGATTTGGATTATGTAATTGGCAAAAAAATATGCGATGCAAGCGGTATTGCCACCTCTGAACTTCCTTCCCAGTCCGAATCAGCAAGCCTAGGCTGGCGCAACTGGACAAGGATTTTGACATTCACCGCAGCAGCAACTCTAGGAGGGCTTGCAGTTGCAAATTATCTCGATCAAGTAAATTTCATAAAGAAAGCAAATAAACAAGCTAATGATCCAAACTATTCAAAAGATATTTATAATGATTACTTGGATAAGGCTGATAAAAGTGGGAAATCAAAGATTATTTTTGGCGCAGGCGCAGGCGTTTTTGCCGTGGCTGGCGCATTGACGTTCGTGTTTTAAGTTTACATTTTGTATATTTCTCAAATGGCTAAATTCGCTTATTCCGCAACAATAGCAGCAGTGATTTGCATGTTGCTTTTCTCTTGTGCTCCTGAAATTGAGCCTTTGCCACCACCATACGAATTAGATAGCTCCTCCTCTGTTATTCCAACCCCTCCCATTTCTTCTTCATCTAGCAAGGGAACGCAACAAGGAGGTGGAGCCTTAGCTGAATTGGATATCATAATCCGCGATTTCTCAGCTCCAGCTAACAGTCTTCGTGAAAGACAAGCTGCTGATTATACTGGCTATTATGGATTTCAAGAATTTGATTATAGCAAAAATACTCAACAAAGAGAATGCAACACCAACGGAGCCACAAAAGGCATGGTCATGAAAACATTGGATTACAGTCAGTGCAAAGCAGGAGAAGAGAAACGTTATTGCGCAAGACCCATACCTGCCGATCCTTCCCCAGACAAAATGTGCTATGGAAAAGACTTGCAAAGCTGGTACACCGATGGCAACCACACAATAACCTTTCACGAAAAAATAACCTTAAAACTCAAAAATGGACTTTATGAAATAGATACTGTTGGGTATTTCCCCTTGGATAAATATTCCGATAGCGAGACTTTTGGTAAGCAGAATTCGGATGGGCGCGTACAGCATAATTTTGGATTTACAGTTGCTGGCTCGGCGGAATTTAAATATGTGGAAGGCAATAACGATAACTTTGCCTTTAGAGGCGATGATGATATGTGGATGTTTATAGATGGAGAATTGGTTATGGATTTAGGCGGTGTTCATCAGGCATTAGCAGATTCAGTTAGCATAGATGAAATAGCAAGCGAAAGAGGTTGGAAAGATGGCTCTACCCATACAATAAACTTTTTCTATGCAGAAAGGCAAACTTCTGAATCAAACTTAAGACTTCGCTTTAGGCTTACCGGACTTTAAGCAGCCAAAAAACTCACATCAAGTTTTTCTATTGAATCCGCAATATCTTTTCCGCCCGAAAAATAAATTCCATCGGAGTTTTTTTCGTTTACGCCTCTTATAAAAATATAATAAGCACCGCCGAATTTTTCTTTGAAGTTGAAGTTTTCGTGTATTTGCTCTAGCCAGCGTTTTAGTGCCACTGCGTAAATATAGTATTGCAAATGATAAGCGCTATGCCGCATGGCTTCTTCCATTCCAGCATTTGAAAAATCGCCGAGGCTGTTTGATTTCCAGTCTAAAATATAATATTTTCCGTCTTTGCCCAAAAATACCAAATCCATTGCGCCTTTTATGTATTTTGCAAGCAATTCCTCATTTTCAAAATCCAAGATTTTATCTTTCATTATCTCTTTTATTTTTTTCAAATCCAAATTTTCCGCTTTCATAAAAAAATTCAATTCCGCTGCCCTATTGCTCGTATCTATTTCACATAGTTTTCCGGCTTCGCCCAAATTTTTATTCAAAATTAGCTTAACCCGCTTTTCAACCCAGGCTTTTCTTTTTTCTCCTTCAGTTGTATTTTTAGAAAATTCCTTAAAGCCGCCCAATTTGCTCTCCACCAAAGAGCGAATTTCTTCTTCGCTTGCGTTAAAATCCACGTGTTCAAAAATACTGTGCAAAAGAGTTCCCATCACTTTGCCCGCTGGGATTTTTATTTCTGCCTCTTGTGAAATATGAACATAGTCTTTATGTTCCAAATTTAGCGAAATTGCCGAGAAACTCGTATGTTGCCAAGCTGGAGTTATTTGGAAATTTTTTGATTTAGGTGGTTTTAACTGTTTGTCTTGCTCGTTTTCCTCATTTAATTTGGAATTTTTTGGATATTCAATATCTGCAAAGCTATCCACCACCTGTATATTTTCATCTTCCAATATTTTGCTGCAAATTTTTTGCCCCGCAGAATAGATTTCTTTATAAGTATATACTATATATAATCTGTAAATAGGGCGCGTAACTGCTACATAAAAATTTCTTGCAGATTCTTGCAAAATTTCATTTTGTTCTTTTGCTCTTGCATTATCTCTGCCTTTGATTATTTTTCTGTTGAAAATTTCATATTCTACAATAATATCATTTTCGTTTCCGCTGTGATAAACTGGTGGCATTCTTTCATAAATAGATTTACCAGGCATTTCACCAGCAAGCATTATATCTGGAACAAAAACTACCCCAAATTCCAAGCCTTTTGATGTATGAATAGTCATAATTTGAACTGCATCATCATCGGTTTCCAATTTTTCCTCAATTTCTTCGCCGCTCGCACTTTCAATTAGTTCTGCAAATCTCCTCAACATTCTTTCGGGAACTCTGCCAAATAGTGTTTCTTCTTCATTTAAAATCCATATAAGCTGCCTTAAATTTGTCGCATTTCTCTCGCCATTTTTTGCCTTTCGTATTTTTCCCCAAAGATTGCAAGAATCAAAAAACGAATTTATAGCCCGCATTATTCCATAACGCTTCCATATATCAAACGCTTCTGCAAAAGGTTTTATGTCTTCTGTGGATAATTCTTTTGTGGATATGTCTATTGTTTCCATTAACGCTGCTTTTACTAGGCTCTCCTTTTGGCAGTGCACAAAAGCCCTTAGCAGCCGCACAATATAATCTGCGGCATCGCTTTTGAATACGCTATCTGAGCGGCGAATAATTGCAGGAATGTTTTTTTTGTTTTTTCTAAGAGCATCTCTATATTCTCTTGCCTCTACATTTGTTCTAGTTAAAATTGCTATATCTCTTGCCTTTATCCTTCTAGTTTTACCCGTATCTTTATCGGTTATTTCCGTATTGGTTTCGTACAGCAAGCGAGCTATTTCTTGTATAGTTTCCGGTTTAATGGAATTAAACTCCTGCGTTTCTTTGCTCTTATATTCTACCTTTCGCACTACAAGTGGTTTTTGCTCTTTGCCATTTATTGTGAGTTCTTGCAATTTTTTTTTGCCAGATTCAATAATTTTGTACTCTATTTTCTCATTTCCAAAAGGATTTTCTATATCAAAAATTTTATTCAATGCGCATAATAATCTTTTTTGTGTGCGATAATTCTCACCTAAGGGATATTGGAATTTCGCTTCTTTTTTTGCATGTAAGTAGGCATCAATATCTCCGCCTCTAAATCTGTAAATAGCCTGTTTTGGGTCTCCAATCATAAAGAAAGACTTGCCCTTAAACAGATAGCTGAATATTTCGAACTGCATTTTATCTGTGTCTTGAAATTCATCTATCAAAATTGCTTTATATTTTTTTTGCACTGCTTCAAAAAGTTTCTTTTCACCATCTTTATCTTTTTTCACAGCTTTATGGGCATTTATTATTAAATCGTTATAACCCATAACTCTTAATTTTTTCTTTTCCGCTTGCAAAGTTTCCAAAAATTCCTTAGCCATTTTATACTGCAATTTTGCAACTAAATTTTCTTCGTTTTTTCCGAGTTCTTTAAATTTTTCAAGGTTATTATTATATTCTTGGAATAAAGGATTTTTGTCTATATATCTTTTCCCAATTTCACCGCCTTTATTAAATATCACATTTTCTTTTTCTACCGCCGCTTTAAGCCGCAAATAATTTTCTGTTATATGACTCAAATTTTCATATTTTATTTTTGCAGATGGAAAATTGATGACGTTTTCTATTCCCGTTTTTAAAATGTCTGGAGAAAATTTTGAAGGCAAATCTTTTATTTCTTCATTCTCTAATTTTTCAATTTCCTTTCGCCAAAAATCTGCTACTATCCTATCCTCTATACCTCTCTGATTTTGTACAAATTCCATTTCTTCAAAATTTCCAATTTCAAAATCAAATTCACTGAGCAATCTTCTGCAAAAACCGTGAATGGTGAAAACAGGCATTTCATCTATGCGAGCAATGGCATCTAACAAATTTGCTTTTTGTTCTAGAGTTAAACTTTCGCTGCTGCTAGATGCATATTCTCCTCTAATTCTCTCAGCGGTCTTTTTCTTAAGTTCTGCGGTAGCGGCTTCTGTGAAAGTTATCAAAACTATTTTTTCTATAGGCAAAAGCTCTTTCAAAAGACGAAAAACTATCAAGCCTATAGTATATGTTTTCCCAGTCCCAGCACTAGCTTCAATGAGGACTTTTTCGTTTAGCGGCAAGGTGTTGATGTTAAGAGGCTGCATTTTGGGTATAAGTTAGAAAAATTTACTATTTTACAATTATGCAATTCACTTGGGATGAAAGCAAAAATAGGGAAAATATTAAAAAACACAAAGTTTCTTTTGAAGAAGCTAAGTTTGTATTTTTTGACGAAAATGCCAAAATGATTCACGACCCTGATCATTCCAGTACTGAAGATAGGTTTATTATATTAGGTCTGAGTAATTTGTTGAAGTTGCTTGTAGTGTGTCATTGTTATAGGGAAAGTGATGATATTGTTAGAATTATTTCAGCTAGAAAAGCGTCGAAAAAAGAGTCTTTAAAATATGGAGAGAGAAAATGAGAAAAGAATATGACTTTTCAAATGCCATGCCAAATCCGTATATAAAAAAACTGCGGAAACAGGTTGCTGTTAAAATAGATGCTCCCATTGTGGATTATTTTAAAAAGCAAGCTAGTACCTTAGGCATAGCTTATCAAAATTTGATAAGCCTATATCTGTCAGATTGCATTACTAATAAAAAAAGAGTAACTATTGCGTGGAAATAAAATCAATTTTCTATATTTAAACTATGACCCTTAACCCCAAAACTCATTTCGCCGAGCCTCTTGCAGAGGCTCTAGGCAAAAGTTTTGCCTTGTACGCACATACACGTACAAACAAAAATTTTACTATTGAAAAGATAGTAAAATTTTTACCCCCCCCCCCCCCCCCCCCCCCCCCATTTAGATGCGGATTTTCTCGGCTCCATTGGCAGGGGGCTTGTAAAAAATTTCATTTCACAACAAAAGAGGAATTCATTATGAAACGAAGTTTCAGGGATACACTTATGTTAATCCTGTTCATCGGGATTCAAGCAACCTTTGCCCAAGCCGTTTGGAACGGCACAGCGGATATTGATTGGTATAATGAATCAGATAGTGAATTTACTATAACCACGGCGGAACAACTAGCCGGGCTTGCAATGTTGGTGAATTATGGACATAGCTTTAGAGGTAAAACAATTAAACTTGAACGGAACATCGCTCTCAACAATACAACAAATTGGAAAAACTGGGCAAGTAAACCACCTATTAGAATTTGGATACCTATAGGAGACGATAATAGGTCATTTAGCGGAAGTTTCGATGGCAATGGTCATGTAATAAGTGGAATTTATATCAACAATTCAGATTTTTATCAAGGATTATTTGGAAGAGTTAGTTCTAGTGGTGAAATAAAAAATCTTGGAATAACTGCATCGTATGTTAAAGGTAAGAGTGGAGTTGGTTTGTTGGCGGGATATAATTTTGGCACAATAGACAACTGTTATTCCTCTGGTGTAGTACGAACTTTTTCCACAGGTAATTTAAGGTTCGAAAGCTGGGTTGGTGGACTAGTTGGATATAACAGTTTGGGAGGCAATATAAGTAATAGTTATTCCACTAGTGTTGTGTCGGGAGATGAATTAGTCGGTGGTCTGGTTGGAGAAAACAATAGTGGTAAAATAAGCAATTGTTACTCTATTGGCATAGTGACTGGAAAAGAGGACTTCGGTGGATTAGTAGGAAAGAATTTTGATGACGATGATATAAGCAATAGTTACTATGACAAGCAAACGAGTAAACAACGTGACGAAGGCAAAGGCGAAGGTAAAACAACGGCACAGTTGAAGCAAAAAAATACTTTTGAAGATTGGGATTTTGTCAACATTTGGGGTATAAAAAGTACAATAAACAACGGCTATCCGTATTTGCTTGAAAACAAAGGAAAATAGGAGAAGAGGAAATGACTAATAATTATATTCACAATTTGTGGAAACATATCGTTTCGGAATTATCTAAAGCAAAAGATATTCAAACTGTACGGCGTAAAACAGCAGGAGGAGTTTGGTTTTCAGCACATTCAGAAAGTGGTAGCGTAGTAATAATAAATGAAGCTAAAATAAAAAAGCCGTCCTCGAAATTAAATTGTCTCAGAGCAATAGATGAAAGAGAATTTTCAGAAGTATATCCCCATTATCAGCCGTGGAGAGAAGGAAATTTTTTGAGAAAATCTATGTCAGAATTGTCGCAAAACACTTCATACATTCTAGCACTAATAAATCATTTTGAAAAAGAGGTTTAATATGAAACAATTATTTTGCGAAATGTGCGGCGGTAAAGACTTAGTCAAACAAGACAGAGAATTTGCACCATAGTGGTGTGAAACCTTGTCAAATTCCATATTCCCAATGGGTTTGGCAGGGATAACAAAACAAGGGGAAAGGAGAAGAGAAAATGGCTAACAAAGAAATAACATATAATGGTAAAAAATATTTACGGCTAAAAGAATACCTGCAATCATTAAATAAAAGCAGGATAATGTTATCACATAAAGAGATAGAAAAAATATTAGGTGATAAATTACCTGAATCTGCTTATAAGTATAAAGCATTTTGGGGTAATGATAGAGCAAATGGTGGAACAGATGACCATTCAAATTCGTGGCTTGAAGCTGGTTGGGAAGTTGAAAAGAAGGATTTAGAAGGTGAAGTAATATATTTTAAAAGAAAGGAGGAGAATTTAAATACACAAATGCAGTATAAGGCATTTAGCTTGAATGGTAATGAATACTATATTGGGCTTAATAAAGAGTCTGGAGAAATAAAAATTTACGAATTTATTTATAGTAAACAAAAATCAACTATAATTAAAAAATTGGCTGAAATTATTGAAAATGATGTTAATAATAATTTCCACGACAAAATAAAAAAATATGTTTATGATTATCAAAAAGACCTAGATAAAAGCGATAGCCCAAATACTAGAACTTTAGGTAAAATACTATTTGATTATTTGAATGAAGATGAGAAAAAATTGGAGGGTTAATATGAAACAAATGGTTTGCGAAATGTGCGGTGGCAAAGATTTAATCAAACAAGACGGAGTATTTGTTTGTCAGAACTGTCAGGCAAAGTACTCTGTTGAAGAAGCCAAGAAAATGATGGTTGAAGTAGATACTCCAACCAAGTTGGAAAATGAAAACTATGAACCTTCTCCAGAACTTCTTAATCCTCCTGAAAATCAGAGCACGTCATCTTTTGATTTGGGTTCTTTTACAACATCTGAAAAAACAGAAAAATCATTTTTAACAAAACCTCTTGCACCTGATGGTTGCGGTTGTGGTTGTTTACCTGCGGTTTTTACAAGCCCTATATTCATAATTGCTTTTATTGTGTTAATAGTTATAGGAACAATAATTACTTCCGAAGAAAGCCAAACAAAAAATAAATCTAATATAGAAGAGTGTACAAGAAGATGCGTAAAAAAATTTGATGAGGAGGTGTTTAAAGCTACAAGAAATCCAAAGCTTATAGCATCAGAATGTGAAAACTGCTTACGTGGTTGTGGAGTACGTGACATAGATAAGGCATTAAATAGTATAGAGTAAAACAAATAAATCAAAGGAGTTTAACATGAAACAATTAGTTTGCGAAATGTGCGGTGGTAATGACTTAGTCAAACAAGACAGCGTATTTATCTGCCAAAACTGCGGTACAAAGTATTCAGTTGAAGAAGCCAAAAAAATGATGGTTACAATTGATACTTCTGCCAAGTTGGAAAATGCTTTAAAAAATGCCCGTAAAGCAATGGAAAACAAAAACTATGAACAAGCTGCGGAGTGTTACAAAATTGCTTTAATGGAAGAACCTGACAATTGGGAAGCGAATTTTTATAGCACTTATTGTAAAGCTATAGGAACGAGTATTTCGCAAGCAACTAATTCTATTGCAAATGTTATAAAAAGCGTTTTAAAAGATATTAAAAAGCTAGATGATAATACTCAGCAAAATGAAGCGATAAAGCAGATGAGTATTGATTTAGTTAATCTTGTCTCGGTATCATATAATAACGCAAATTATGCAATAAGTAACTATATTACTCTTTATGCTACTCTTAGTATTGGAGAAAAAATAAAACTTAAAGAAAGCCACGAGACTGATATTTTATATCTATTATCTATGCTCGAATTATTCGTGAAAGAGTTAATTTCAGAATTTGGCAAAAACGAATTTACAACCTCAATAAATGTTCAATGTTATGAAACTGCATTAAAGCGGACAAATGGTAAACATTTTGCTGATGAATTGGCAAAAGTTGACCCCACATCATATGAACTTGAAACATTCTATATAAAGAAAAAAGAGGATAGGAATGCTGTTATGGGGGGCTGTGGTATTCTAATTTTAATTTGTTTTTTATTTGGGCTATTTATGGCCCTCTTTACTAAATAGGTAAAAGCCAAAAACAAAATGTGCCAAATAATTCACTAAATTATACGCGAAATTTCCTATATTACCTCCTATGTCCCCAGCAGTTAAAGACTTTTTAGTTTACATAATTGAACTCTGCGCTGAAAGGTATTTCAGCGGCAGCAAAACCATTGCTTACAATCAATTAAAAAACACAGACCAACTCGCCTTTTACAAAGAAACCTACGACACATCGCACACGTTATCTTCGGAATATATTTTAGAAGAAATCAAAGAAAAATTTATGGAATGTGGGATTGTTGTATGATTTTATATCACGGTTCATTGGAAATAATAAAAGAACCTGATCCTTTTATAGGAAGAAAAAACGTAGATTTTGGGCAAGGGTTTTATTTAACCGACTTGCAAGAGCAGGCTATTCGGTGGCTCAAACGCAGAAAAAGAACAACTCAGCAAAAAAAAGGAATTTTGAATATATATGAATATGCGGAAAATTCAAATTTGAAAATCAAACGATTTAACGGTTATTCGGAAGAATGGCTGGATTTTGTAATTTTAAATAGGACTAATGGAAATATTCCGCAAAATATGGATTATGATATTGTTATAGGAAATATTGCCGATGACGAAGTAATTGTTGCCGTGGATAATTATATTGAATTGGAAACAAAAGGCAGGGCTACAAAAAATACGAAGTTAGCACTATTAGACGAACTTTCTTTTGCTCATCCAAACAATCAATATGCGTTTAAAAGCACACAATCTATGAATTGCCTGAAGTTTATAAAATACGAGGAATTCCAATGAAAACCACCGCACTTGTTAGAATGACCATTGATGAAATTGCAAAACAGAAAAACATACCTTTGGAAACAGCCTTTGATTTATTTTACAATTCAAAAGTTTGCGAATTGCTAAGCGACAAGGAAACTGGATTTTTCACTTATGCTCCGCAAGATTTGGCAGCGATGGCATTGACAAATTAATTTCCTATATTCTCAATATGGAAAAATACCAGATTATGATACAGAAACATCTAAAAAAATTAGACGAAAAAATTGAAAATTTTGTCAAATCGGGAAAAAATTTACGAAATATTGCGTTGGTAGGAGTAGTATTTGCGGTAATAATAACTGTAAAAATTATAAATGCAATATTTGGGCAAACTTATGGCTCCGCAACAATCTATGGCAAAACATATAAAACCATTGTTATAGGCAACAAAACCTGGATGGCAGAGAATTTGAATCACGAAACTCGATTTTCAAAATGTTATAATAACGAATTCCAAAACTGCTACAAATATGGCAGATTGTATAATTGGTACACAGCCCAAAAAATATGCCCTGAGGGCTGGCATTTGCCCGCAAATAACGAATGGGATGGGTTCTTTGCAACCTTGCTTGGCGGCATCGGTGTTCCCTATCCTACCGGCGACAGTACTATAGGTGCCAAATACTACAATATTGACCATAGCGGCTATTGGTGGACTTCCACAAATTACGATATGGAAAATGCCATTGCCCGTAATATATACGCAAATGAGGAACGCATTAAATGGGACAAATTCGATAAATTAGGCTTATTCAGCGTACGGTGCATTAAGAATTAAAGCGATTTTTACGCCCATAACCGAAAAACTTTCAAAAAAACACAACTTTTTAGGTTTATAACCGAAAAACTTTTCTATATTACTTTATATGGAAAAACTTTTCAGCAGAGTAACTGCTCTTAGGCAAATAGAGCCTTTTATAGATAAACCTTTCATAAAGGTAATAACAGGAATTCGCCGTTCTGGCAAATCCTCCATTCTGCTTTTGCTGGCAAAGCACTTAAAAGAAAAAAAAATCTCAAGAGAACAGATAATCTTCATAAACTTTGAGGATATGGAATACGCAGAATTGAATACCGCCCAAAAACTCCATAAATATATCAAAGCCCAAATGAAAACTAAAAAGAAATACTATATTTTTCTGGACGAAATTCAAGAAGTTCAAAACTGGGAAAAGGCAGTTAATTCTCTATTGCAAGGCAAAAACGCAGATATCTACATAACAGGCTCAAACTCAAAATTGCTGTCTTCCGAGCTTTCAACCTATATTGCGGGTCGTTATGTAGAATTTCAAATAAAACCGCTTTCTTTTGAGGAATTCAGGGAATTCAATGGAAAAACATCTGTAGAAAAAGATTTCAAAGATTTTTTGCGAAAAGGCGGGTTTCCGGCGGTGAATATTTATCCATATAGCGAAACAGAAATTCACCGAATTGTGTGCGATATTTACAATTCGGCTATTCTGAGAGATGTGGTACAAAGAAACAACATTCGCAATGTTGAACTTTTAGACAGGATTTCCAAATTTATATTTGACAATCAGGGAAATTTATTTTCAGCAAAAAAAATCACCGATTATTTTAAAAGTCAAAACAGAAGTGTTGATATTGAAACTGTTTATAATTACTTAAACGCATTGGAACAGGCATTTGTGGTGAAAAAAGTTCTGCGTTTTGATATTAAAGGAAAAGAGGTTTTGAAAACACAGGAAAAGTATTTTGCGGGAGACCATTCGCTTGTTTATTCCATTATGGGATATAAAGACCGATTCATTTCTGGCATTTTGGAAAACGTTGTTATGCACGAAATGGAGAGGCGAGGCTATAGGGCTTTTGTGGGCAAATTAAATGGCACGGAAATAGATTTTGTGGGAGAGAAGCAAAACAAAAAAATTTACGTACAGGTATGTTATCAATTAAATTCGCAAGAAACCATAAGCAGAGAGTTTTCGCCGCTGGAACTTATAAAAGATAATCATCCAAAATTTGTTATTTCTATGGATTCATTTTTTAAAGACAACATAAATGGCATTAAGCATCGGTTCGCGGGAGACTTTTTGCTAGAGAAGTGGTGACATACCCCCAAACAACCTCTCCGAACAACTCACAAATTCCCGTTCCACACCCAATTCCTTCAAAGACTTCGCACTGCCCAAAACCTTTTTTGCATATTGAGAAAATTCTGCAAGTTCCCCGTTAAAACCATTGCCGAAAATTTTTCCTTCCGCAACTTTTATTTTTTCTTCTTCGCTTTTATCTGATTTCAAATATTCCCAAGCGGCATCTGGGAAAATCGGCAACATTCTCTTTTCCAATTCCTGCTTTAGCTCCCATAATTTATTTAAAATTTCATTTGCTTCTTCTTTGGGCATACCTCGCAATTCTATTACCGCATCTTTTAAAAATATTTTCGTATTTTGATTTTCATTTTTGGTATTCAAATTCAAATGATATAACCAATGTTTTAAACGGTATTTGCCTTTATCTTTGTTCGGATAAATCCAATAGGTTCCTTCCTTTTCATTTTTTGCCTTTTCCTTTAGCTCTTCCATTTCAATTGCAGTGCTGTCTATAATTTTGCTCGCAAATTTGCCACTTGGCAAACTCCCTTTTAATTGGGAAATTTTAACTTCTTCCATATATTTATCGCGATTTTCATTTTTTAAAATCAAATCCGATAATTTCCATTTATCCAGCGCACTCTCTACAATGAATGGTTCTTTATTTTCCAATAGCTCAATAGGTTCTGGCAATTCTATTTTGCATACGCCTTTTAAAAAATACTTCGGAGCATCAGATAAAATTCTAAATAAAGCATCAATATCTCTTTTTTCTTCTGTTTCTTTGAATAACGGTTTCCATTCCCAAATATTGCTTGAATCAGAATTTTCAAAATTTTGCCACCTATTATCATAGGTACTCAAAGTTCCGTTGAAATATTTTCTTGAAAAAGGTTGCAATGGATGTTTTACTATTAAATCTTTTTGTTCTATTCCATATTGTTCTTTTAAATTTTTCAAAAACATAATTACTACGCTGGAAGGTTCAAGGTCTTCTGCCGTTTTTTCGCTTTGACCAATCCAGCTTATGTAAAGTTTTTCCCTTGCACTGCCAATTAGTTCCAAAAACATCAAGCGTTCTTCATTTGCCACATCCTTGTCGCCTTGTTTGTATTCTGTCATAAGGCTAATATCTTTGCTTTGTTTTTGATGAGGAAATTCCTTGCTGTTCATCCCGATGCAACAAATAACCTTGTGCGGCACTGCTCGTATAGTTTCAAAATTTGAAAAAGAGATTTTGCCTGTCATAGAATATGATGATTTTGTGCTTGATTCTATTTTTCTTTGCAAAGCATTTTTCAGCGTTGAAAAGCTAATCTGCACTTTTGAGTTATTGCCAAAGCCAATACATATTTCCTCTTTCAAAGAATCCCAAACATTTATGACTTTTTGATAAGGCTCGTCTTGGTCCTCGTTAAAATCAGTTGCATCATCGCCAAAAAATGTTGGCAAATTTTCCTTTAAAAAAATATCCCAGCCTTCTATTGATTTTTCATTTTTGCTTTCGGCATCAAATTTTTCCAAGGTTTTTACAAAATGCGCGAACTCGCCTAAAATATAAGCAGAACTTCCCTCTATATCTGGATAGCAATAATCGCCAAGTTCAGAAAATCCATTTTCCGAAATCATAAAAAAACCCGCTTTCAATTGCTCAAATCCACCTGCAAAAGAATAATTAGGCACAGGAGCCGAGCTGTTAAGGCTATGCCGGATTGCATTTTCCTTAACCCATTTTTCCAAACGCTCCCTGTCATTTGAATCCAATTCCTTGCCCTGCACGAACATTGAGTATTCAAACAGAGCGAGAATATCCGGTGCTTCGTACCTGCCATCAATTTGTGAAAAGAGCAAATTCAAAAGCTGTGCGGTTTTATCGTATTTTTTTACATCTCTGTCTGCAATTTGAAATGGAATATCGTACCTGCGAAAAACACTTTCTATTGAACTAGCATAAGTTTCAATATTTGGAGAAACAACAGCTATATCGCTTGGTTTCAATGTTTTTTCCTCTGCAAATAAATCCAGCAAATAATCGCACAAAACTTCAATTTCTCTTAAAGGGGAAAAGCAACTGTTAAATGTCAATTGGCTATTAGTGCTTGACTTTGGACAAGATTCATTATTGTCTTGAATTATATCGCTTTGAATTTTTGAAAGCAAGGTTTCGTTTGAAGTACTATTTTCCGAGTTCAAAAATTCACAGAATATTTTCCCTTGTTCTTCGTACTGCGATATCTGCTCATAAATTACCTGCGCGCTTCTGCCTAAATTTGCTATCAATCTGTTGCCTAAATCCCAGTATAGTTCATTTTCATTTGCAATTTTATTATTTGCCCAAGCCTCTTTTCGCATTCTTGCAATTTTCTTATCGCTAACAGAAGCCCCTATATATTCCTCGCTAACTTGAAGCAAATATAAATTCACCTTGCTACCTGCCTGCGATAAATGGATTAAAGTTGATAAGTGAATGGGAGCAATTGACAAAGGGGCAAAAATGAAAATTTGTTTGGGTAAAAACTTTTTTTCGTTTTTTAATTCACTTTCAATAGATTTATAAAGTTCATATATATTTTGTTCGTCTTTATATTTTTCTCTGAGTTCAAGCCAAAGTTTTTTTTGCCATTCTTCGTTTTTTGTGATGCTCTCATCTGGTTTATTCTCTGTCCATTTTTCAATTAATTCTGGTCTGTAAATTTGATATGCAAAAAATAGAGAAGCCAATTCGCTCGCAAATAGGAATGTTTTTTTCTCGCCTTCCAGCAAAGCGTAAATTGCCCATACCAAATTGTGTGGGTTGTATATATTTTCTTTTTCGTCTTTTTTGTTTTGGGATAAATTATAAGCGCATTGCATTAAAAGTCCAACCAAGGGTTTAAATGGGAGTGCTGTCCATATTCCATATTTATCTGCACAAGTCTTTTTCAAATATTCCTGCAAACCTTTTGATTCGCAAATTATCAAACTACCACCGGTTAAAAATCCACCTTTGGCAGCATTTGCGCCAAAGTTGCTTTTAGATAAAATATCCTCTAAAAACTTGCTAGCAAGCGTTTCTATGTTTGTGTGGAGGTATATTTGCATTTTTATTTCTGTTCTAAATATTAAATTCCAACAATTATGTCAAAAATCCTTTTTCCTTTATATTCCACCCATTCCATTTTAGGTTTACCTGTATTCTGTTCTTTTCTAAAATCAAATGTTAACAAATAACCTGTGTTTTCGTTTTTGCTTTCTAAATAACCAGCTATCTGTTCCAAAGCATTTTCGTGCGATGTATCGCCATACCACAATTTTAGCTCAACTATAAATTGCTCGGAATTATAATCAACAATAACGTCCATTCTCTTGGCATTACGAGTTTCGCTTTCTATATGGTAAAATCCACCGCCATTTATCAATGGGCGCAAATATGTAAGGAATAACATTCGGCATTCGCTTTCCATAAATTTTTTTTCGCTTTCTCTGTAAAGTTCATAATAATGCCGTGTGAATTTTTCAATGGTGAGCTGCATATTGAATTTGTTGTTAAACACAACTTCAGAAGCTAAATCTTCCCTTAATTCTCTTTTTTTCAATTTCATTCTGTGAATAAAATATTCATAGAACAATATTTCAAATATTCTGTTACCTATAACAACATTATCTCCCTGCCGAATTAAAAAACCAAAAGTCAATCCAAGGTCTATTGTTGCATCTATTGCGCTATATGTATATTGTTCGCCCAAGGCTACTATATTGAACATCATATCGTGCAATTCTTTATTGGCTGCAATATTTTGAGCAATATCGTCAAACAAGGTACTCCTATCTCTCAAAATCATTTTCACAGCTTTTTGAATCCCATTTATAGTCCAATCTCTGTCTAAATCTTCTTCTATTTTTTTGCAAATTCTAGAAACAAGATAAGGATAACCATTGGTATAAGCTCTAATTTCTTTAGATATCGTTTCTATATCCATTCCAGTTTTATAATCTTTTTCGTATTCATTTAGCATTGTGGCAATTTCTGGTGCAGAAAAAGACATATCTACTTTAAACTCCGCTGCTATGTTCCAAGGAGAGTTTATCCGTTTTTCTCCGTCTTGAAGTTGATGGGTGCCAGCTTGAATCATTTTTAGTTTTAAGTTTCTTATGTCATACACACCAGCTAGGATAACGCTTTGGAATGTAGCTTTTTTTGAGTTTCCTCTTACCAAATACTTGTCTCTCAACATTCCTATAAATCTCAAGAAAACCATATTATTTGAAGTTTTATCTGTTTCATCAATAAAAAGAACAACCTTTTTATTTTTGCAAACTTTATTCAAATGTATATCAAATTCTTCAAAAGTAGAAACCGATTTATTTATCCAAGTCGTATAACCTTTGATATCGTTGCAATTTAGAGCTTCTGATATTTGCCTAAGCAATGTTTGACAAAAGTTCTTTGCATTTTCAAAGGGTTCATCTCCAATTCCCTCAAAGCTTATGCGAGCTACCTGATAGCCCTTTTCCAGCAAATATTTTTCCAATTGTCTTATGATTGTGGTTTTGCCATATTGCCTAGCGCGGTTTATAGTAAAATAATCGCCTCTTTCTACCATAGTGGCAATTTGATTGACTTTGTTTGATATGTCAACCATATAATGCTTGTCTGGCAGGCAAAGACCGGTTACATTAAAATATTTTTTAGGCATTGCGGTAAATTTAGAAATTTTTCCTAAAATACCCTTCCTTTTCTGGCAAAAGAGAATCGGGAACTAATTCTCTTGGAATTAGAACTGTCATTTTGTATTCGGCAATTTTGGGATTTTCTCCTGCCTGTACGCATAAAACGCCAGTTTTTATTATTGATGCCAAAATTTTTTCATAATATTCAACAGAATTGTTGCAGTTTGTTTCTATCCACGTATTTAGATATTCTTCTAATATTTCTCTCCGCATTCCATCAACTGCCATCTGTATGCCAGTTTCTAAAAAATCTTTTTTCAAAAGTTTTTCTTTATCTATATGGTTTTCTAAATGAAGTATGCCTTCTCTTCGGGCTATTTCGCAAAATTTAATTAACTTAATACATATTCTCTCGGCTTCCATTTCAAAAATTTTCTTCATTCCTTTTTCCAAAACAGATTCATACTTGTAACGTGTTCTTGTTGCACCGCCCTGTACTCCTGTTGCTTCTATAACTTGTTCTTTAAGGGATTCTGGCACAAGCATAAACATCCAGTCTTCCTGTTTAACCGCTTCAATGTACATCGCTATGGTCTTGAACTTTTCTGGTACTTCAGTGAGCAACCACGCATCTTTTTTAATTGCTTCAAACCAAAGTTCTGCCGTTTTGAATTTTTCTGGCACCTTTGCAATCAACCACCCATCCTTTTTAACTGCTTCAAACCAAAGTTCTGCTGTTCTAAATTTTTCTGGTATGTATTCTTGTACAAACTCCCACGAATGTCTTTTAACTATTTCAATACATAGCTCCACAGTCTTAACTTTCTCTGGTATGTATTCAAGTACAAGACAGCCACCAAAGACTTTAATCACTTCAAGGCATACTTCCGTAGTTCTGAGTTCTTCTGGTACATAACGAAGTGCCCAGTAATTTTTCTTTACCGCTTTAAGAGCCTGCGCAACTGTTTTAATTTTTTTCTTTAGCTTAACACGATGCTCTAATAAACCCTCTGTGAGCAAATCTATTGATTCTTTGCTTAATATATCACTCATTTTTTCACCTCCAACTCTTCTTGATACACAGCCTCCCAAACTTTATTTTTTATAGAATCCGGCACATCTACAAGTAAATATTTCACATTTATATCTTCAAAATCTTTGTCTTTGCGGAGAGTTTTAATCATTTCAACGTAAAGCTCAACAGTTTTTAGATGGTTCGGTACATAATCAATTGCGCTCGAATGATTTCTAATCGCAGCAATGCAAAATTCACGTGTTCTAAATGCTTTTGGTACATAGTCAAGTGCCAAGCCATTCTGCTTAATTGCCTCGGTGCAGAATTCCAGAGTCTTAAATTTTTCCGGTACGGATTTAAGCGCCCAACCATTTTGCTCAATCGCTTTAAAGCAAAGCTCTTGTGTTTTAAATTCTTTTGGTACAAATTCAAGCGCAGTGCCATTTTTTTCGACTGCATCATAGCAAAGTTTTTCCGTTTTGAATTCTTTTGGCACATATTCAAGCGCACTGCCACTTTGTTCGGTTGCTTGGGTACATAGTTCTTTGGTTTTGAATTTTTCCGGTACATATTCAAGCATATCACCGCAATTTTTTTTAATTGCATTGCAACAGATTTCTTCTGTTCTAAATGCTTCTGGTATAAATTTAAGCAGCCAGCCGTACTGTTTAACTCCTTCAGGATAAAATTCTGTCCAAGTTGGCATAAGTTCCATAGGAATGATGGATTTTATAAAAATGTCCGTTATGTGAGGATTTTCACCTGACTGAAGGCTTAAAATTCCGGTTTTGATAACCGAAAGCAATAATTTATTATAGTATTCAAAATGACCAGAACAATTTGCTCCTATCCATGAATCCAAATATTTTTCTATTTTTGCACTCTCCGTTCCATCAACCACCATCTGCAAAGCAAATTCCAGAGGGTCTCCGTTTGAACCTTTTTCTTTGTCTATAAACTTTTCAATGGACAAAATCCCTTCTCTTCTGCATATCATAGCAGCAAAGCATATACGAAAGTGTATCCTCTCGTATTCTTTTTTGAAAGCCTCCACAGCAGCTTTTTCTACAGCTGATTCATATTTGATAGTCATTTTTTTACCTCCTTCACTCCCCAAATTGCTTTTCCAAGCCGTACGTAAACAGGTCCTAGATCTTTTGTTAATTTACATTTTTTGCAAACAATTTCAAATGGAAGGTCATTTTTCAAAATAGATTCCCATTCGTGTTTGCATATTTTTTGCTTAGTTTTAGAAAGGCAGTTCACCATTGCATTTTCCCTCGTTTTCTAAGAATCGTTTTGCTATCTCAATAGGCTCAATGCACCACTTGACAATTTCTGGAACAGCAATTTTAAGCTCTGCAATAGCCTTGTTAAAATTTTCATCGTCATAATTAGTACTCTTGCAAAGATACGCCCGTGCCCGCCATATTCGAGCTTCAAGGCAATCAGCATCTTTTTCAAGCGCAGCGGTGTAGCTTGTGATTGCTTCGTCATAGTCTTCATTGACAAAATATTCATCGGCTTTGATTAGGAATTTAAGTATATGAACTGGTTTTTGGGCAGAATAACCGTTTTCAAAAACTAAGGTCTCGTAGCTTGCTTTTTGTGTGTTGGCTGCAACGAGTGCTTCTGCTTCGGCGGAGTTTACATTGTATTGCAAGAATAAAGATTCAGCAACACTTTTCCAATCGGTTTCGCTGCTAGTTACGGTTTCAAATTTGCAAACGCCATCAATTTTATCTGTTATTGCACGGAGCAACTCTACAGCTTCTTTTTCAATGGAATTCAAAATTTTCTGGTCAGAGCGCAGGTCATAGATTCTGTTTGCTATGGCTTTTGCCTCTTTTTTTGTTGTATCACCCATATTTTCTCCTATTAGGCTATTTATTACTATATAACTTGCAATATGCAAAAATGGGGCTATTTTTTCTATATTTTATAAAAATTATGTCCGCAAAAGACCACAAGTCGAAAGAGAAAAAAGAAATTGCTCAAATGCTTGCAAAACAGCTCAGGGCTGGGACGTATTTTGCCGAGAAGGAAGAAGATGGATATGCGATATTTTCCAAAGAAGGCAATGTCAAAATCGGTAGCCTTGTTATCAATAGAAAATACGGTTCTCGCATATTCAAATCTTTTATATACGAAGAAGGAATGGAGCCTAAAGGCATACCTACGGAATTTACAACTTCATTGCTCACCCCAGTCTGGGACTTTTGCTATAAAAACTTAGGTCCCATAGAAGGCTTTGCAAAACCGGAAAAACCGGATTTATACGGCAAAAGATTTTGGAAATCGGCAACTAGGGAAGAACAGCGGCAAGCTATAGCGGAATATATAGAATGTTTAAATCGCGAGATGGCTTCCATGCCGCCTGATTCACATTAGTGCGTGTTTCTGTAAAAAATAGTGATATTCATCATAAATAATAAGAAAATTGCAAAAATAACCTAGCTTTTGGCATATCGCATGTTATATAGAGGAATCAAGCTGCAAAGTTTCTGGTGACGAGTGTCATGAAATTTAATTGTAGTTAAATGCCAAAAATAGGAGATTATATTATGGCAATATCATCAGTAATACAAAAAAACAATCAGATAGTAGCTTATGACGAAAACAACCGAATGCTTTTTCAAAAGCTTGTTCCTGGAACCGAACTTATGGGTTACACATCATCAACGGTTACTGTTAAGCGAGCCCATGAAATAATCGTTTGGGATGAACGCGGCAATACAAAATCCCAAAGGTTTGCATAGGGTCCGATACAACCGATGCTTTATCGAAGAAATGACCGAGCGGCTCAAAGAATTAAAGCCGCGTAAGGTTATTTTGGGAAACTATATTATAGCCTTCGATGTCAATGTCTTCTATGCCTTAAACCACTTTTTTTATTTTATCGACTATTGTACTAAATCCTTCTTTCTTCGCAATATTCTCTTCTGTTATGCAAGGGTTCTGACTACTAAAACAGCGAAATACTCTGCCTGCGCTTTCTGCACCTTCTAATTCAGGTATAAGGTCAAATAATTCTTCTTTTTTTCTCATAATAATAAAAATTGTATCTTCTTTCTCACGTATAGCCTTTTCTATTAAATGCTTGCTGTATGTTTGAGACGGAAGATCTTTTATTTCTTTTACTGAGAATTTCTTAGAATGATAAGGGAAATATTCTATGCAGAATACACTACGTGCTACTTTTTCTACATCACCACCGAATTCGGCGATAAGTTTTCCTAATCTTGGGGCAAGTTTTGGTTTTGATTTTCCAAACCTCCACCATTTAGCACCATTTGTTTCTTTTAACTCATCTATCAAATAATAAAATGGACATTCGTGCCTATAGTTTTTGAAAATATAATTTTTAAGCATAGGCATATCATCTTCATCTCCTTCAGAATATCCGGGGTTTAAATTTAATAAATAAATCGGAGCCTTTGGATTTCCTATGAATGGTTCTGGATATAAATGTAATTTCAAATCCAGCTTATCCCGTAATTTATGTTCATTTATATATTTTCTGTCCTTTTCTAAAATATATTCGCCATTAGCATCTGGCGATTCTTTCATTTCTTTCCACGGATTTTCTTCGATGTCACTCATTTTTTCTCCTTGGGCTTTGCCCGATTAATTGTTTGATCACAATATAGAAATTCCTTAGGCACAAATTTAAGTGCAGCTCCACAAGTTTTTACTGCCATAAGACAAAGTTCTGGAGTTCTCAGTTTTTTAGGCACGTATTTAAGTGTAAGCCAGTGAATTTTTACTAAAGATTTGCAGAATCTTGGAGTTTTAATTTTATTGGGTATATATTTAGCTACAATAAAATCCTTCTTTACTGCCATAAGATAAAGTTTTGGTGTTCTAAACTTTTTAGGCACTTTATCCAATTTAAGTAGCAGATGGTTATTTTTCACCATTGTATAATAGAGTTTTGGTATCCTAAATTTTTTAGGTATTTTGTCAAAATCTCGAAAGTATCGATGTGCTACTGCCGCAAGGCATATTTTTAATGTTTTTAGTTTCTCTGGTACATAACTAAATACTCCGTCAGAATTCTTTACCGCTTCAAGCCACATTTTAGGAGTTATGAGTTCTTTTGGCATATAGTTTATTAAGTCACCGTTTTTCTTTACCGCCTCAAGCCAAAAATCTGTGGTTTTGAATTTTTCTGGTATATAAAAAAGTGCAATGCTGCCAAGATAATTCTGTGCTGCGGCAAGGCACATTTCTCTAGTTTTGATTTCCTCAGGCACATATTCAAGTGAACTACCGTGTTTCTTTACCGCTTCATTGCAAAGTTCAGGAGTTCTAAGTTCCACAGGCACATATTCAAGTATAGGTTCTTCGGTACGATTTACTATCGCTATCGCTATCTGGCATATTTTCAAAGTTTTGAATTCCTCGGGTACATATTGAAGTGCGTAGCCACTTTTTTTTACAGCTTCAAGGCAAAGTTCTGGCGTTTTGAATTTCTCTGGTACATATTGAAGTGTAAAACTATTTCCTTTCACCGCCGCAAGGCACATTTCTGGAGTTTTGAGTTTCAATGGCACAGATTTAAATACATCGGCAAAACACGATTTAGAACTTCTTACCGCTGCAAAAAGAAGTTCCGGGGTTTTGAATTCCTCTGGTACATATTGAATGGCATCGCCGACTTTCTTCACTGCTGCGAGGCACATTTCTCGTGTTTTAAATTCTTTGGGAACATACTCAAGCATATCTGCGCTATTTTTTACAGCCATAAAACAAAGTTTTCGCGTTCTAAATTTTTCTGGAACAAATGCAAGCGTATTACCATTTATTTTCACCGCTTCATTGTAAAATTTTGCGGTTTTGAATTTCTCTGGAACATAAGCGAGCGCATGACCATTTGTTTTTATTGCTGTTAGGCATAGTTTTTTTGCTAATGATTTTATCATAATTTCTCCTGTAAATATTGAAGCACAAGCCCGTTAATCTTTACCGCTTCAAGGCAAAATTCTTTGGTTTTAAACTTTGCGGGTACTTCTTTAAAGTTATAGCTGTTTTCCTTTATAGCTTCAAGGCTTTCTTTTTTGGTTTTGAATTTTACGGGTTTATTCTTAGTTTTCTTTAGACTCTCTATGTTCGTTTTCTTTATATCATCATTATCCGCCATATATTTTTTCATTGCAAGTTTGATTTTTGGAGTCATAAATTCCTTGGACAAATATTCAATCGCATCACCAGTTTGCTTTACAGCAGCAAGGCAAATCTCAGGGGTTTTCAGTTCCTCAGGCACATATCTAATAGCACAGCCGTTTTTCTTCACCGCAGCTAGGCAAAGTTCTGGGGTTTTGTGCTTAGATGGCACGCAAGCCAGTTCATAGCCCCATTTCTTTACCACTGCAAGGCATAATTCATAAGTTTTGAATTTTGTAGGAACAAATTTAAACGCATCGGAGTTATTTTTCGTTGCCGCAAGGCATAATTCGTAAGTTTTGAATTTTTCTGGAACACATTGAATCATTCTGCCATAGCTCTTTACAGCCGTAAACCAGAGTTCTTTAGTTCTTAGTTCCTCTGGTACGTATTTAATTGCTGAACCGCAAGTTTTTATTGCCATAAGGCATAATTCGGTGGTTCTCAGTTTCTCCGGCACATAGTAAATTGCATCACCGTTGTTTTTTACCGCCTCAAAGCAAAGTTGTTCTGCGAATGTTTTTGCCATAATCATTTCCCATCCGCCAACATTTTTTCTACTTCCTGCTTCATACTCTCTGGAACCCAATTTCTATTATAAGTATATGCTTTGCACGCCTCAAAACACAATTCCACTGTTTTTAGATTTTCTGGAACCCATTTAAGAGCACCGCCGCAGCTTGTTGCGAATGTTTTGCAAAATTCTGGGGTTATCAAGGCATTTGGAACCAAGTTACGGCTCATAGCAAATTCAAGACCATCTAAAGAATGTAAAATGGCGGCAAGGCATATTTCCGTTGTTCTCAAATTTTCTGGAACAACCTCAAGATTATGCCAATCCTTTTTCACAGCGGTCAGGCACAATTCCGGCGTTTTCAAGTTATCTGGAGTGCAATAAAAATCGTCTAAGCCAGAGTATTTTACCGTTTTTACATTCCTTTTAATTATGCGTTCCAAGCCTTCTTTGCGATTTATCAGGTCTTTGCGTTCTATGCGCAATTTAGTGTTTTCTTTAAGCAAATAATCAATTATATCCGCCAAGCCGTTGGGTAAAACGTCAAGAGGGTTTGCTGGCTCGGTTCTGTGCTCATAATGCTCTTTATAGCCCTGCAAGGCTTTTCTCATATTTATTCCATCCCAACTTATATGTTGCAGAATGGTTATTTTCTGCTCCATTGTGGTTCTGTTATATTCATCGCAACAAGGGTCTAAACATTCCCTTAATTTGCCCAAAAGCTCGTTTAAATCTAAAGTTTCACTCATATTTGTATATAACTTGCAATATCCAAAAATGAGGCATTTTTGGCAAAAAAAAAATATTTTTCCCTATTTTTCAGTTTTTCGTGGCATTTTTCACTTCTCTTTTAATATATGCTGGCACATATTTAAGTACATAGCCATTTTGTTTAACCGCTTCAATGCAAAGTTTGGCGATTTTGAAGGTTTTAGGGACATATTTGAGCATATAACCGTCTTGCTTAACTGCTTCAAGGCACATTTCTGCGGTTTTTAGGTTTTCTGGCACATATTGAAATGCCCAGCCACACCGCAGCTTTACCGCTTCATTGCAGAATTTAGCCGTTTTTAGGGATTCTGGCACGTAGTTAAGCACATAGCTATTTTGCTTAATCGCTTCAAGGTATATTTTGGCGGTTTTGAGATTTTCCGGTACATATTCTAACATTCTGCCCTCATTGCCTTGCATAGCTTTAAAACAGATTTTGGGAGTTTTTAGATTTTCTGGCACATATTTAAATGCGGAGCAATTGCTTTTAACCGCTTCAAGGCAGAGTTCTTCTGTTTTCAAATTCTCTGGAACATATTCAAGCCAGCAACCGTCTTTTTTAACCGTTTCAAAATACATTTCTGCGGTTTTTAGGTTTTCTGGGACGTGTTTAAGCACATCAACGCCATTTTTAACCGCTTCAAGGCAAAGTTCAGCGGTTTTGAGATTTTCTGGCACATATTCAAGCATCATCCCATCGCGCTTAACCGCTTCAAGGCAGAGTTCTGCGGTTTTTAGATTTTCTGGCACATATTTAAGCGCATCGCTATCTTGCTTAACTGCTTCAAGACATAGCTCTGCGGTTTTTAGATTTTCTGGTACATATCTAAGTATCCAGCCTTCGTGCTTAACCGCTTCAATGTAGAGTTCTGCGGTTTTTAAATTTTCTGGCAATTCAAGCCAATCAACCCAACGGTATTTGTTGGAAATGGGCTTAGGCTCGGCAAGATTAGGCAATGAGTTTATAAAATTCTTTATAGATTCTTGGGCATGAGCAATAAATCTAGTCCCATCACAAGTGAAAGTTTCTATGGCTTTAATTAAACCCTTTGTTCCTGCTTTCACAAGGTGCGGCATAGGCGCTCTGTCTTTATATCTCATTGCAATTTTCAAAACATAATTCATATTTGCATCTATTATTTTTTTTCGTGCAGCACGGTCTTTTTTATTTTCCAATAAATGCTGCTCCTCTTCCATTGTCAAGGCGGGAATGTCTTTGTATTTATCTTCATTCATATTACATCTTATCCAAGGCTTCGTTTGGTCCAAATAAAAATAATGCATCTCCATCGTTAAATTCATATTGGGCTTTTGGAACTGCGTTTAGCTTTCCGGTTTTTGCGTCTTTAATGGCAATAACTTGAACTCCGTATTTGTTTATCAAATTTGCATCCATTAGTGTTTTACCCACCAAGCTTTTTGGGCATTTCCATTCCATAACGGAATAACCGTCCATAAGCGGCATAAAATCCAAAATGTTTGGGCGACCTATTTTATCCAATTTGTTTGCAAGTTCAACAGCCATATCGCGTTCCGGCTGAAATATGTGTTCCGATTGCAAACCCATTTTTTCAAGTATTGCGCAATGAGCGGTATCGTTTGCTTTTGCCATTATTTTTGCTACACCCATTTCCTTTAAGTTTAAAATTGTGATAAGCGAACTTTCAAGAGAGCCTATGCACACTATAACAAAATCTGCCTTGGCAAGCGGAAATTTTTGCAGCATATTTTTTCTCAAAGAATCTGCAACCGCTGCCTGCGAAGCAAAAGGCGTTATGTCTTGGACAATCTCAGCTTCCTTATCTATGGCAAGCACCGAATGCCCAAGCTCCGACAAACGCTTCACCAAAAGAATGCCTGTATTTCCAAGCCCTATCACTACAAATTGTTTAGACATATCAACCCACCATTACGTTTTCCTCTGAATAATATGCATCTGAGTGCGGTTGCAAAACCACGGCTTGAACCAAAACCAAAGGACCGAGCCTGCCTACAAACATAACCACAGATAGCAAAATTTTTCCAGATGTTGTTAAATATTCCGTTATTCCCATGCTCAAACCACAAGTCGAAAAGGCGCTTACGGTTTCAAACAGTAATTCCAAAAATCGGTCTTGCCCCGCCTGCACAGATAAATCTGCGGTTTCAAACCCCAAAAGCAAAATGCAGGCAATGGCTATGAATATAACAGAGAGAACAAAAATTCGCACAGCGCGAGACACGGTTTCTTCTGGTATTGTGCGGTTGAAAACCTGCGTTTTTTTGCGACCTAAAAACCTGTTTATGCCAAGCAGCACTATTATCGCAGCCGTTGTTGTTTTTATGCCTCCGCCACAGCTTCCGGGGCTTGCCCCTATGAACATAAGCAAAATCATAGTGAAAAGCAGAGGAGCACCGAGGAACGCAAAATTCACCGTACTATAACCACCAGAACGCGCGGTCACGGATTGAAAAAGGCTTATCAAAACTTTATCAAAAAAAGAGTAACCTCTCAAAACACCATCCCATTCCATTCTTAGCATCAAAAGCATTCCAAAGATTATCAACATAACTGTCATAAGCAAAACAAGTCTTGTGTGCAAAGTCAAATATTTGCCAGGTATTTTATTTTTTTTTGACGACACAAATTCTGACAAAGCCAAAAAGCCAAAACCTCCGCAAATTATTAAAAATATCAAAGTTATATTCACCACAACATTTGTGGAAAAACCTTGCATGGAATTATCCAACAGAGAAAAACCAGCATTGCAGAATGCGCTTATGGCGTGAAAAGCCGAGAAAAACAAACGCTCCCCAATTGGCATATCCGAAAATTGAGTGAACAGCATAATAGCACCGCATAGTTCAATAGCCAATGTAATTATCACCACTTTCATCACAACATAAGCGGTGCTTGAGCTATCATCTGCGGAATAACTGCTGTTGAAAGCCGATAATTGCCCAAAGCTCATTTTGGAATGAACAAGGAGCATTATTATGGTTGAAATAGCCATTATGCCTATGCCGCCCACCTCTATTAAACTGAGCAATATGAACTGCCCCGCAAAACTGAGTTCATGCCCAACAGATATAGCAGCAAGCCCATTTACACAAGAAGCAGATGTTGCCATAAAAAGCGCATCTGAAAATTTTAAACCCTCATTTGAACTAAAAGGCATTAAGAGCAAAATTGTGCCAAGCGAAATCAAAGCGAGAAATCCTGCCACAGGGTAAAGCATGGGATGGCGGCTAATGTAACTTGACATTTATTTACCTAATCCTGTTGCACAGGCAACTTAGCCAAGGCATCTGCGGCAGATTTTATGTTTTCCGTTGGAGTATCGCTAAAAAGCCTCCCGTCTTTTAATTTTATTGTGCGATTGCTGAATTCCGTGATTTCTGGATTGTGGGTCACAAAAACTATGGTTTTCCCTTGCTTGTTCAATTCCTGAAACAAAACCATAATTTCATAGCCTGTGCGCTCGTCCAATGCTCCAGTTGCTTCGTCTGCCAAAATCATAACTGGGTTATTCACAAGGGCGCGCGCTATGGCAACTCTCTGCTGCTGCCCGCCAGAAAGCTGGCTAGGCAAGTGGTCGCTGCGATTTGCAAGCCCAACTCTTTCTAAACTAGCCATTGCCATAGTTCTGCGTTTTTTGGAGGAAATTTCTGAATTGTAAAGCAGGGGCAATTCAACTTGTTCCAAAGCACTGGTACGCGGCAAAAGGTTAAAGCTTTGAAACACAAAACCTATTTTTCTGTTTCTGAGTGTTGCAAGAGCATCTTTTTTTAATTTGTATGTTGGTTTGCCATCTAAAATATATTCGCCGTTCGTTGGTTTGTCTAGCAAGCCAAGAGTGTTTAGGAGCGTTGTTTTTCCGCTGCCGCTTGCGCCCATTATTGTTACAAATTCACCTTCGAAAATCGTAAAACTAACGCTACGCAAGGCGTGTATTGTTTCTGCACCCATGCAAAAATCACGCTTCACATTTCTTATATCTAAAATTGCTGTTCTACTCTCATTCACAAAGCACCCAATATCTCAATTATTGTTTCTCTAACTATTCCAGTAGTTTGGTTTGCTACCGTGGCAAGAACTTTACGCGCTTCGGGCGTGTTTATGGTGCCAAGTGCAAGAACGGCTTCTCTTGAAATGGATTCATTTGAATTGTCTGCAACTATGCTGCCCAAAGGCTCTAAGAAAATTTGGTCTGGGAAATGGCTCATAATGCGAATGGCAGCAATTCTGTTGTCTGCCGCAAGGATTCTATTTTTTGCTTCTCTAATAAGAAATCTTTTTGCTACCTCTCCCCTTTCTATAAAAATCTGTTCTTTTGCCTGCAATGAATCTGGGTTGAATTCGTCTGCTCTATAACCAGCAACAATTTCCTTGAAATATTTTTGCATATCCACCATATAATCGCCACTTGTGTTTGGATCTATTTCAAAGTAATAGAGCATTTCAAGGTTATCCAATTTAGCGCGTAAATTTATTAAGTCCATATTTTGAACTGCAAGTTGCTTTTTTAAACTGTCAATTTCATGTTTTCTGCTTTGAATGTTTTCGCTAAACCCGCCATTAATAGCAATGGACATATAAACTCCGGGAGCGCGGTATCCGTTGTATGCGCCAGGATTTTTGATTCTAAAGCCAAAATGTTCATCTTTATTAAAGAAATATCTGTAAAAATCGCTTGCTCCTGCACTTATCTGCAAATACTTAATGGGTTTCAAAGATAACCCTGCATTGTGATGCGAAAATCCGTATCTAAAAAATCCCTCATAAGTGATGCTCAATTTCTGCGTACCCAAACCCTGCTCAAAACCCCAGAAGGGCGCTATATCATCTGCTCTCATAAAAGGAAAAACCGATACTCCACCCAGTAGCTTCCACCAGTCGTTGCCCCATTCCGCAACTGCGTAAAATTCTCCGGTTTGCTCTTTACGTTCGGTTTTGGGAACGGAATAGAAATATGCCTCCGGGCTTTCCACAAATGCTCTTGCCCCAATCGCAATGGCTGGCACAACCAAAAAGGCTTTGTTCACCCTGTCTTTTACATCTAAAGAAATGGTGCTGCCAAACTGAAGACCTAGCTCCAAAGAGTTCAAAAGACCAAAACGAAGCGAACTCACAAAGGGATGCCTGTCGCACATATAATTGCTAACGCAGCTTGACTGGTGATAGCCAATGGTTCCGCGAACTTGAAAAGCCTTATCGCCCAAAACTTCCGCAGAAGGCACTACCAAAAAATCGCTGCCATCGCTAAGGGCAAAAGCAAAGCCTTGCGCAAGCGCAAAGAATAGGAAAAATAATTTTAACCGAGCAAAAAACACGTTTCTTAATTTAGAAAATTTCTAAATTAAATTATTGTATGAAATCCATCAAATTCTTGTCTTTTTTAGTTGCTACCGGCTTTTTTGTCGCCTGCGCTCCATCAGAAAAATCCATTCCTGCCGGTACTGATATATACAAGGTAGAGGCAACGGCAAACGAAGCTCTGAAGCTCGCAAAGTTAGATTCCTCGAACATAGTCTCCATTTCACGTTATTTGGAACATTTGTCCAAACGAATAGACCTGCTAGATAGCTTCTCTTTAGCGGCGCCTTTGGCTATGACAACCGAAAACCAATTGCAAGTAGCTCTTTTAAGGGAAGAGGTTATATTTTTACGTAAATTTTTGGAAAACCAAAATAAAGTTCCATTGATAAATCCCAGTCGCGAGCAAGCTCCCTCGGCTCCAAGCCCCTTGCCTCCAGAATATGAGCAAGCCCAGTATCTGTTTTCTCAAAAAAAATACAGCGATGCCGCAAAAGGTTTTGAAAAGGTCACCGTTCTTTACCCAAGAGGCGACTGGGCAGATGCCGCTTGGTACTGGGCTGGCGAATCGCAAATGGCACTTGGCAACTATGCGCAGGCAATTTCCGCTTTTGAAAAGGTTTTCTTTTATGCAGAATCCATTAAACAACCAGATGCGCAATTTCAAATAGGTATGTGTTTGCTTAAAATGGGAAGCAAAGACCTTGCAAAGGCAGCTCTGCGCAAAGTTCAGGAATTTTATCCAAAAAGCCCAAGAGCCTTGCAAGCGCAATCGGAATTAAATAAAATTAAATAGCTTTAATTCCTAAACGTGGTGGAATGTTGCCTGCGGAACTGGTTTTGTTTTGACTTGTTGCTTTCACGCTCTCTGCGGCGAAGTTCGGTATCGTCTGGGAACAATTCTTCAAACGCAAAACCTATGCCCACGCCAAATACAACGCCAACTGGCGGAATGCCTCCTTTACCATTATTTTCTTCTACTAAGGAAATATATTTCTCACCACCTCCTGTGTTATTTGTGTTATATCTCCAAGATGGGTTAGACCTTCCCCATGAGTCAAATGTATCGTCTCTATTTTTAATTCCCTTAGCTTTGATTCCGTTGCCTATGGTATAAACTCCAACTATTGCCTGCAAAAAATACCACTGGTCGCTCAAATAAGAAACTGCCGCATCAAATTCATAACCGTAGCAAAGCAATATTGAGCGAACATTGTTCTTAGAGGGTTCTGATACATGGTCGTAGAAAACGGTTCCATAAGAAACCTGAAAACTTAGATGTATTGGATTTTTTGGAAATAAGTAATATGCAAAGCCCAAACGCCACCCCAAACCACCGTCTAAAGTATATTCCGCACCTATCTTATCATTGTCTGACGGAGGAAAAACTGGGTCGTCGTGAGAAAGTATAAAACCTAAGGTTAAGAAACCCGAAGCATGCCACTTGGTTATATATTCTGCTCCGGCACCAAAGCCAAACCAGTTAGCACCCATAGTTGGGTATTTGGTTCCCATTCCCATTTCCAGAATAAGGCGGTCTTTAAGCCAATCGCGGCGGCGCAAAGAGTTTGCGTATTCGTCTGCACGTTGGTCTTCTTCCCATTGCTTGCGTGCTGCTCGGTCGTCTAATATAACAGATCTCTGTGCCCAAACAATATTTGCGCAAAGCAATAGCAAAATAAATAAAATGGAGATTTGCTTAACCATAGTTCTCTAAAAATACATTTTTTTTTGCTACATAGCTAATTTTAGGCTATCTTTTTTCCAAATTATTCAGCATTTCTTCGTCCACAAGCATTTTTCTGGGCTTGCTGCCGTTTTGTTTGCCACAAATTCCCTCTGCCGTCAATTGGTCCATTAATCTGCCTGCACGAGAAAAACCTAAACTGAGCCGCCTTTGCAAGGTACTTATTGAAAGTTCACCTGCTTCCAAGCCTATGCGTGCGGCTTCCCAAAACTTGGGGTCTTTGCTCTTAACGGGGGTTATTTCGGCTTCATCTTCACCGCCAGCTTCCCCTACTAAATCAAAAGATTCAATGCGCTCATAATTCACATTCTGGCTTGAGCAAGCATTTGCAAGGGTTTCTACCTCAGAATCCTTTAAAAATGCCCCATGAATGCGCACAGGTTCGGGATTATCGTTGGAACGGAACAGCATATCGCCCTTTCCAAGCAATTTTTCTGCCCCAACTCCGTCTAAAATGGTTTTAGAGTCCACGTAAGAGGCTACCTTGAAGCTTATGCGAGAGGGTAAATTTGCCTTTATAACGCCTGTTATCACATTTACAGAGGGTCTTTGGGTTGCCAAAACCAAATGAATGCCCACAGCCCTAGCTTTTTGCGCTATTCGGGCAATGCTCGTCTCTATTTCCTTGCCAGCCGTCATCATAAGGTCTGCAAGTTCGTCTATTATCACAACAATAAAGGGCATGAGTTTTCGCTCTTCTTCTGGAACCTCTTCACCAAGCTCTGATGCCTTGAATTTATCGTTGAAACCCTCTATGTTCCTCACCCTTGCCGTTGCCAAAACCTCGTATCTCCTGTCCATTTCAACGCAAAGCCATTTTAAAGCCTGCATTGCTACCTCTGGCGAAGTTATAACCGGATGCAAGAGATGAGGAATATCTTTGTACATAGCAAGCTCCACAACCTTTGGGTCAACTAAAATAAGGCGAACTTCATCGGGTGTTTTGCTGAAAAGAATACTTGCTAAAAGAACATTTATGCAAACGGATTTTCCTGCTCCGGTTTGCCCGGCAATTAACAAGTGCGGGGTTCTGGTTAAGTCTGTGACATAAGAATCGCCCATAATGTCTTTACCAAGTACCACTTGGAGTTTCTTTGGGTCTTTGGTGAATTTAGAAGATTCAAGAATTTCACGCCCAAAAACAATTTGAGGTTTGCGGTTTGGTATTTCTATGCCCACCGCGCTTTTGCCTGGTATTGAAGCTATAACTCTAACCGAGGCGGTTCTAAGCGTTAAAGCCAAGTCGTCTGCCAAGCTTTCAAATCTGGATACCTTTACCCCAGGTCCCGGCTCTATTTCAAAACGAGTAATTACGGGTCCAGTCATTATGCCAGTCACTTTTCCCTTCACTTTGAAATTATCCAATTGCGATTCAATGTCTTTGCCTATTTTTTGCAACTCTTCTTCGGTGTAATCTATGGTTTGGTCTGGAACAGGACCGAGAATTTCGTGGATTAAGGGAATGCGGTATTCATCGTATTGGGTGATGGCAAGGGCGTTTATGCTGGTTTCTAGTTGAGAGTTGAGAGTTGAGAGTTGAGGGTCTATGTCTGAGAGTTGAGGGTTGAGAGTAGAGAGTTGAGAGTCATTTTCAATTGGAATTTCGATTTGTATTTCTTCATTATCGCGCTTGCTCAACAAACCCTCTATCTTAAGCTCTCCGCCTTTTACGTCTTCCCATTTGTTCATCTCTTCTATGCGTTTATATTCGGCAAGCTCATCACGCAAACGGCGAACTTGGCGCGGGTCTGTGGCACGTTCAAGTTCGCGGTTTATTTTTTCTATTGCATTTGCGGGAGTTTCTTCTACTGAAAGAATTTGAGTTTCCGTGGCAGGGTTAAAAGGATCTTTGTTTATTGGCAAATCTGCTTTTTCTTGTTTTCCAAAAGGAGAGCCTTTGGCTGGCTTAACGGTTCCAAGCCTAACGGCAACAAAATCACCTGTATCGGGTTGCCTCACATATATGGTCACTTTTGGTTTTTCTCTTGCAAAATCAAAATTATAAAGCAAAGTTTGAATGCCAAATTTTATTTTTTTTGCTATTTCTGGCAAATGCCTCGGTTTTAATCCAAAGCAAAAGGCGGTCATAACAATGCCAAGATATGAACAGAATAAAAGCCCGTGCGTATCTTGCCCAAAAATAGGCGGAAATATTCTTTTTGCCAAAAACAAACCTATTAAACCCGCATATTCCCGCGAAACCATTTTAATATTCAACGGAACATTTTTTAAAATATCCGGCATTATTATAGCCAAAATTATGCTGAAAAAACCATAAAGAAGCACAAAGCCAAAAGCATAATTACCGTAAGAAATAGTGCTTTCTTTTGGTGGATTGGAAATTTTTTTCAAGAAAAGCCAGGCGATAAGACAAAAGCAAGACAAAAGCAAAAAGGTAAGGGGAAGAGGTCCAAATAAACACAACTCTATGTCTGCGAATTTTGCGGCATAAGGTCCAAAGAGATTTCTGTTTGTGCCTGGTTCAGAAAATAAGTCTCCAATTAAAAAAAGAATTGAAAAACCGAGGAATAACGACAAAGAAACAAATAGCACCATAAGTTTCCCTCTACCGCTGCCCTGAATTTTAGGTTCAACGGGAGAAGCTATGGTTCTAGTTCTTGCTTTGGATTTTTTTCTTTTTAAAGCTGTTCTGTGCATTTCTCTCGGTAGAGAAGATAGAAAAATTTGGCGGTGCTTTTTTCTACATTCCCCCTAATGAAATTTCAAGATATAAAATCTCTTTCGCAAGAAGAATTGCGCCAGTTTCTTTTGGAAAATGGGCACAAACCTTATAGAGCAGAGCAGATTCGCACTTGGGTTTTCAAGCAAAAAATGCAAACTTACGAAGGTTTAAATGTTCCAGCAGAGCTTTGCCACTTGCTGGAAAACAGTTTTAGCATAAAATCGCTCAGAGAAGAATTAAAAATGCAGTCCGCAGATGGCACAATAAAATGGCTTTACAAAACACCAGATAATTTACCAGTTGAAACGGTTATGATACCAACAGAAACAAGAGCCTCTGTTTGCGTATCAACGCAATCCGGCTGCGCTATGGGTTGCGCCTTTTGCCGCACCGGAAGCATGAAACTGAACCGCTCCCTTGAATCAGGCGAAATTTTGGAACAGATAATAAATGCGATGAAAGAGAAAAATGTAACAAATGTGATTTTTATGGGCATGGGCGAGCCTCTTATGAATTTGGAGGCGGTTCACAGGGCTTGCGTTTGCCTGCACGACCAAAAAACTTTTTCGATGGGCAAGGGACGCTTGACAATCAGCACCAGCGGCATTGTTCCAAAAATAGCGGAACTTTTGGAGAGAGGCACGCCTTGCCAGCTGGCTGTGAGCCTTGTTGCGGCAGACAACGAAACCAGAGGAAGCCTTATGCCTGTGAACAAAACTTGGGATTTAACGGAGCTTTTGAAAGCCATAGATAATTATATGGAAAAAAGCGGCGAGTGGGTTACCCTTGAATATATTTTGATAAAAGATAAAACTTGCACAAAAACTGCGGCAAAAAATTTAATCCGCATAGTCAAGCCCAGACGGTGCAAAGTCAATGCAATTGTCTTAAACGATAATGAAAATCCTGAATTGCAAGCTCCTTCCGAACAAGAGGTAAATGAATTTCTAAATTTAGTGAGAGCAGAGTCCGTGCAAATAAATATCAGAAATCCAAGAGGGCGCGATATTTTGGCTGCTTGCGGGCAACTCTCAAACAACTCTTTAAGCAAGGTGGCGGTATGAATGAAATAGCCTTAACGCCAAATATTTCGCAATATTGGGAAATGTTGTATGAACAAGGTTTGGACGAATGGGATTTGGGTGAGGCAACTCCGGCATTGCTCGATTTTTTTGAGCATCCCTCTTGCCCAAAATTCGGCGATGTTCTTGTTCCTGCCGCAGGCAAAGGCTGGGATGCAGAAGCGTTTGCAAAGCGCGGGCATAATGTTTTGGCTGTTGACTTTTGCCCCTCGGCTTTGGATTCAATGGAACAGCTCGCAAACAACAATAGCAATTTGCAGGCTTTAAATTTGGATATGTTTTTGTTAAGCCCTTGTGAAGAAAAAAGAGGCGGAAAAAAGTTTGATATTATTTACGACTATTTCGGTTTCAATTCCATTCAACCCGGCAGGCGAGATGAGTATGTGGAAATGTGGCTGAAGATGTTAAAGGACGATGGTTTTTTGATAGGATTTTTTTGCCCGCTGTGCGAGGAAAAATATGGCTACGAACCTCCTTACAGCATATCCAGCAAGGAACTTGAAGCGAGATTTAATGGTATAATGGAAATTGAAGAGAGAATTGTGCCTAGAAAAAGCATTAAAAGCAGAATAGGCAAAGAGGAAATTTGGCTTTTGAGGAAAACAATATGAGTGATGAAATGTGCCCTTGCGGTTCAGGAAAAAGCTACGCTACGTGCTGCGAACCTATAATCAAAAAAACAGCACTGGCGAGCAGCCCAGAAATGCTCATGCGCTCGCGCTACACCGCTTACGCAAAAAAAGAAATTCTTTGGCTCAGAGATAGCCTTGAAGAAAAGCAGCGAAAAGATTTTGACGAGAAAGGCGCCAAGCAGTGGAGCGAGCGTTCTCAGTGGATTGGTCTTGAAATTATCAAATCAAAAACAGATGAGGAACATAACACAGGCGTGGTTGAATTTTCTGCAAAATTCAAGCAGGATGGAGTTGTTAGAGAGCATCACGAAATTTCCGAATTTGTGCGAAAAAACAACGAGTGGCTGCTAACCGAAGGCAGCATGGTTAAACCAGAACCCGTGCGCAAAGAACAAACCGTAGGCAGAAACGACCCTTGTCCCTGTGGGTCGGGGAAAAAGTATAAGAAATGTTGCGCTACTTCCCAGCCCTAGACACCCTGCGTTTTTTGGCTTCTTTAAACATTGTTCTGTTGCATTTTTCTTCGTCTAGTTTACTCTCTTATGTAAAAGGAACTTTTTTGGGGACCATAATAAATACACCATTTTTTAACGCAGATGTGTTTTTTTTGTTGAGCGGTTTTATCTATTCCATTTTGTTCAGCAGGCGTGAACGCATACCTGAGCTAAAGGTTTTTATGAAAGAGCGTTTTAAGCGGCTTTACCCTTTGCATATAATTTGCACTTTGATTATTTTTGCCATAACAATTTGGAGAACGCATCATTTAGACAACACCGTTTATGCAATTAAAAGCCTTGCCTTGCATATATCGCTATTATGGGCTTTTGTCCCAGAAATGGGATTTCGCCTTAACCAACCTTCCTGGGCTTTATCCGTATTTTTCTTGTGCTATGCCTTAACTCCTAGCTTTTCAAAATTTTTGAACAAGCAGGGCAAAAAATCTCTTTGGCTGTTGTTTTTAATTTCTTGGGCAATATATCTTTTATCTGTTCTTTATTTCGGAAATATACCAAATGTTTTTAGAGGCATCCATTTCTTTTCTGGAATGTTGCTTGGAAAATTATTCTTTTGCAAGGCAATTCCGCTGCCTAAAAAAGCCCTGTTAAACGATTTATTTTTGCTCTTAGTTACAATTTTGCTATGCGTGAATTTATCTTACCATATCGCTTCGCCAATTTTATATGCTGCCTTATTGCTTTTTTTGGCAAACAACAAGGGCTTTATAGTTACCATTCTCTCGGTGTCTTGGCTTAGAAGTTTGGGCAAAGTATCTTTTTACGCATATCTTTTGCACAGCGTTTTAATAGAATTTTTGCATTTGTATTTAGACAAAGTCGCTCAATGGAAATACAATCCTTTTGATAAACCATTGGCAACATTTTTAATTATTATTTTATTCTATGGTGGATGCGCAGTATATAGCAAGTTAAAGTGAGGGAAAAATTTATGTTATGCTCAAATTGCAAAGAAAAACTTGAAGATTATATGAACTTTTGTCCATATTGCGGAACAAAAATTTCAACTTCTAGCGATATTTTTACCGACCCTAGAGATGGCAATGTATATAAAACCGTAAAAATAGGCAACCAAATTTGGATAGCGAAAAATTTGCTTTATGCTGCCGAAGGCGGCTGTAAATGCTACGAAAAAAAATATGGAAGACTTTACAACTGGATAACGGCAAAAAATGCCTGCCCTGCCGGTTGGCATTTGCCAACAAATAAAGAGTGGCTGGATCTTGTGAATTTTGCAGGCGGCAACAGCACTGCCGGAAAAAATCTCAAAACTAAACATGGCTGGGACGACTTTGGAAACGGTTTAGATGTTTTTGGCTTTGCAGCTCTGCCGGGCGGACTCGGCGATTCCGAAGGCTATTTCGATGAGACTGGTTATTCCGGTCGCTGGTGGAGTGCTTCTGAGAGCAGCATTCACTGTGCTTATAGTTGGGGAATGGACAACGACTTTGACGGAGTACATTGGAGTAGCGACAATAAATCCAGCTTATTCAGTATTCGTTGCTTGCAGGATTTATGACCTTGAGGCTCTCTCAAAAAAATACCATATTTATAACTAGATATTTCTATATTATCAAAAAGTTTAGGGAATATTCTTTTTAATTCTTACTGTAGTCCTAAAACAAACAAAACAAATGGGTTTGTATGGGAAACAATGAGAAATTTGAACGGTTTGAGATTAGAGTCTATGATATAGGTTGTAGGTGTTTAGGGTTTTGTATTTTATACTACATCATAAAAGGAGATATTTATGAAACTGAAATTCGATTTTCTGGCAGCAGGTTTGGTGCTTCTGTCGTTATGTGCGTATGCCGACGAATCGGCAGGTACCTTCACGGACACACGAGACGAAAAAACCTATAAAACGGTAAAGATAGGTACTAAGACTTGGATGGCGGAGAATCTGAATATAAAAACCGATGGTAGCTTATGCTACAATGAAGATGAAGCCAACTGTGAAAAGTATGGTAGGTTGTATGAATGGAAGGAAGCATTGGAGGCTTGCCCCGCAGGTTGGCACTTGTCGTCTCGTCAGGATTGGAGCGATTTAATCACAAAGATGAGTGGCTACAAAGGAGCGGGCACAAAATTGAAAGCGACAAGCGGTTGGGATGGGAGCGGCAACGGAGCTGACGATTACGGCTTTTCGGCTTTGCCCGGTGGCTACCGCAACAGCAAATCTGTTTTTAGCAATGCTGGCAACAAAGGATACTGGTGGACGAATAACGGTCCTAGCAAAACAAAAGCCTACTATAGAGGCATGAGTTCCGATAAGGCAGTGCTTGAAGAAACCGTTTCCATAGATGAATCTAAGCAAGGCTCTTTCTTTTCGGTACGGTGCGTAGCGGATTAAGTTTTCTAAATTATAATTATGCCCGACTTATCCATAACCTGCCCGCATTGCAATATGCAAATAACATTTGGCATAGGCAACGATAACGCCACGCCACGCAAAGGCGAAGTACTCGGTTTTGTATTCACCTGCCCAAGCTGCCACACCCCGGTCTCTTATCAGGCAAACGAAAATTCGGCGGTGGAACTTGATAAAAAATCATTTGAAAATTTTCAGCGGGCAATGGAAAGAAAAATGAGCGAGCAGGAGAGGCTAAGGGGAATGGCTTTCACACGGCAAGGTCGCCCCACAGCCATTGCCAAAGAGCAAATAGACGAAAGCGTATTTGGAAATATGCTAAGAGATATTAGAGAAAGCGACAACTATGACGATTTTTTGAGAAGAATTACGGGTTAGCTTATTTGCACTCAATTTCTTCATCTGTGATGCGCAGAGCCATAATCATATTCATATCATCTGGCTCGTCTTCAAAATCTGCAACCAAGCCAACTTTTTTGGAATCGTCTTTGGATTTTTCAAAATGCACTATATCTGCTATTTTTACAGGGATTGCAGCCTGACCTGCAATGGAAATTAAAAGAGCCATTCCCTTATTTATTGGACCTTCTACTACCTTACCTTTGAATATAAGGGATTTTCCATCCTCTGAGGGAGCAGTTTTTTTAACAAGAAACTTAGGCATGGTCAAAAGCACCAATCAACGTGAAATTTTGAATACAGTGAGTCATTGTTATATAAATATAGTTTTTTTTTGACAAAACGCAACAATAAAAGGCGAAAAAATTTAATTTTATTTCTATATGGAACATATTTTAACAGTCGGACGCATACCTTTTTTGGTTTGTGCCCCCTTTTTTCACCGTTTTTTGGATAATTTTCCGCCAAAAATTCGTTTTTTAGATGGAACCCCAAGCGAGCAAAACAAAAATCTAAGGGATGGCAAAATAATGCTTTCTCCCTCTTCTTCCATAGAATACGCCAAAAATCAAAAAAATTACGTTATTTGCAACCGATTCTGCACCTCCAGCACTCTTGAAATACGTTCCGTGAAGCTATTTTCAAGGCATAAATGGGAAAATTTGAGCGATAAACCAGTTTTTACAACCGAACAAAGCGACACCTCGGTTAGTTTGCTAAAATTGCTCTCAAGCCTCTACTTCAAGGTCAAGCCAATTTGGACAAATAATGCAGATAGTTGCGATGCCAAGCTGTTGATAGGCGATACCGCTTTGCGGGAAAGCGTTGCAGAGCATTGGGAATATTCCTACGATTTGGCTTCCGTTTGGCAAGAATGGCAAAATTTGCCCTTTGTTTTTGCGTTATGGATAATAAGAAAAGAAGCCTTGGGTGGAGGCTTGCGACCCTTGCTAGAAAATTATTTGAATGAAACAGAAATGAGCATAAAAGATTTCAAAGAAAACAGAAAAGAATGTTTGCAAAAATGGGAAAAATATTACCCTCACAACTTGCCTCAAAATTTAGCTTGCGACTACTACAACGCGATAGATTACAGCTTCACCAGCCAGCACGAAAAATCTTTGAAACTATTTTTCGAACTTTGCGAAATGCAAACGGAGTTGGAATTTATTTAGATTTTTTTAAAACCCTTGTAACCCCACGCACCGCGTAAGAGAACAGCAAATATAGAACCGATAGCACAAGGGCGTAGAGCATTATTGGATAAAATAGGGAGAGCAGCACATTCACTTGCGTTGTGAACCAATGCGAAACAGATATGCTTTTCAACCCGAAATCCAAAAACGCATTGGCAATTAGATTTATTAGGAAAATCAGAGCGAGCAAGGTTAGAAAACCGCTGGTTGCCCCTTTAAAATCTTGAATGCTCAGTTTCATGTGGCTGGCTATTCCGAGCGAAAGATAGATAAATATCCAAAAACGCAAGTCGCTAAAATTGCTGAAACTGAAAAAATTACTGAAAATTTCCCAACCAGTTTCTGCTATGCTGCCGGTTAATTCTGCGGGCAAATAATCAGGGAGCAAAATTCCAAGCAGGGCGTAAATAACCACCGTGCCAAAGAGCATAGGAGCTATGCCTATGAAGAAATTGCCAATTTTTTGATAAGTGCTTTTGGGGTTGAATTCGTGCTTTACGTAGCCCATTGTTCCGTCTTCTCTTGGCGAAAAAAACTTTGCTTCCGTTATTTTATGCCTGAAAATAACGCAAAAAACCGCATGACCCATTTCGTGAACAGGTATTCCAATCCAGCCTGTTAAATATAATTCAATTTTATGACCAACAGATTCGGCAAAAGCCTTGTCCCTAAGGTTGGAAATATAGTATAGGGCAAAGCCAATGAGGAAAAATGCCCCCCAAAGCCATAAAATTTGCTCAAAACACGCTTTAAGGGTGTTATAAAACAGAATAAAAAGCCTATCTGAGAGTTCCATAGGGGAAATTTAGCAATATTTTATTTTTTCTTAACTTTTTTTCTATTTTTTATTTATATTTACCCTGAGAGGTCTTTATGAAAAAAATTCTTGTTATTTTGCTCGTTTTCGCGGTTGCGCTTGCTTTCGCACAAAAAGCTACAAACAAAGTTAAATCCAAAAGAGGTGATGTTGACCTCAGAGACTCGGACGGTGGTGGCAAAGTAGTTTGTACCGCTAGCTTTAATGATGAATTGACAATCATCAAGGAAAGTTCTAACTACACTTTGGTTAAAGGACCCTGTCAGGGCTGGGTGAGCAAATCAGAGGTAGAAAGAGTTTTGCAGGGACCTGGCGACAAAGGCATGAAAATAGAAGCCGTGGACGTTGTGGGCTGGATGGATAACCCAAGCGCGGTGTTCGTTTTGGATCAAGATGCCGGTAGCTTTGAAGGCATTAACATAGACCGTAACTTCAACGAGTACTTGAAAAACACCGTTGACAGAGAACAAACCGAAATGCGAAATCAGGAAAACTGATTTTTTTTGAGAGTTGAAAGTTGAAAGTTGAGAGTTGGCTAATTGCTCTGATATGTCTTTTTTTTCTTTCTTGCGAGCAAAAAACTACTGCTGACGAAAAGAGCAATAAGCCTGACCCTGAGGCTCAACTTGTGCAAATTCAAAGCAGAATAGATTCCCTTGAAGATTTTATAGCAACTCAACCAATTTTAAAGCCTGCTGTGGTTGAGCCTAATTTTGGGCTTTTTCAAACCTTGCAAAAAGTTGGCTTGGAGTTAAAGCAAACCCTGAAAATCATAAATACCCTCGCAGATACCGTGGAACTTGGCTCTTTAAAGGCGGGGCAGGTTTTTTGGGTGGGTTTTGACCAAATAGACACCACAAAAGCCGTTATGTTCAGATATGCGGAAAACCTCGCCACGCTTCATTTTTTAGTTAGAGATAGCATAACGGAAGAATGGAGATACAAGATAGTTGAAAAACCGCTGAATGTGCGCTATGCTATGTATGAGGGTATTTTGAAAGAGGGCGGGAATTTATACAATACTTTAAGGGATATAGGCATTCCTCAAAACATGGTTGGGATTGTGGCTGGGGTTTTGGAGTGCAAAGTGAGTTTTAGAACAGATGCAAGAGTTGGGGATAGGTTTAAAGTTCTGTTAAAGGAAACCCGTTTTCAAGATTCTATATGGATAGGTGGAAAGGTTTTATATGCTGGCTATGATGGCTCAAGGGTAAAGCACAGCGAGGCTTTTTTATATGAGGAAGCAGACCCCAAAAGCTCCTTTAACGCCCATTATACCGAAGATGGCGAGGCTCTTGTGCATTCAGGTTTAAGATATCCGCTAGATAGGCTGCACATAACAAGCGGCTTTGGCTACCGCATTCACCCCACCTTAGGCACAAGGATGTTCCACAGCGGAATAGATTACAGAGGCACGGTTGGAACCCCTGTTTATGCGGTGGCGGATGGAATTGTTGTGCTATCTTCTTATGGCGATGATAATGGGAATCACATAGCTATTAAACACTCAGATAACAGCCAGAGCTGGTATTTGCATTTGTCGCAGAGAGGCGTGGGTGCGGGGCAGCGAGTTAAGGGCAGGCAGATTATAGGCAAGGTTGGCAACACAGGCAGGAGCAACGGACCTCATTTGCATTTTGCCATAAAACAGCCAAGCGGTTCTTGGATGAATCCGGCACTGAAAAAAATGATAGCCACTCCAAAACTTGAAGGAGCAAAATTTGAAGCATTGAAAGAGCAAGTGAAAAGCATAAAAATAATACTTTCAAAAACCGAAATTGCCGAACCTAAAAGCATAAATGATTCAACAGAAGCAACTGTAAAATGGGTTAAGGAATGAGAAAAACTTACGGAAAATTATTATTTGCAGGAGCAGCAATAGCTACCATTTTCATAGCGCGCAAAATGTTCCTAGCCGCCATAATCACAGGGGTTGTATGTGTATTGATAGTTGAAATTATGGAATTGATAAAAAAACGGATAGAAAAAAACAAACTTACCTGCAATGAGTGTTTCCATTTTATGCGAAATGACATATATACAAAACCCCAATATATTGGATTTTGCTGCCGCAAGCAAAAGAAACTCGGTAGCTGCAAAATCTGTTCGCATTTTTTGGATAAAGCGCAGAAATAAATTAAAGACTAACCCAAATATTTTTTAAACTGCTTAAGCAATTCTTTGTATTCTATTCTTCCGGCTGTTGAGGTTGAATTTAAAATAACGCATTCAATTTTTCTGCCAAAAACATTTATGTGAAATTTCTCTTCTGGCTGAATTTTTTCTATTTCATAAGGGATTCCTTTTTTTCTCAGATACCTCAGAAAACTTTTCGCAGTGCTATTTTTTGCAGAAAAACCAGCTAAGAGAATTCTTTCAAGTTCTTTGTGACTCTCTATTATGGAAAGAATATCATGTTCTTCTATTATTTCAATATTGGTATCCAGAGAACTGTTTCCTTTTCTAATAATTATTTTGCCCACATTTTGTACGCCCGCATTCAAGGCTTGCATTATCTTAAAACGCTCTTCCACAGCTTTATTTTTCGCATCTGGAGTTTTCAGCTCACTTTTTTTAGTATATCGCAATTTTATTTTCGCTATATCCGCAAGTATTTTCCAAAAATTATTTATCGCATTAGGATAATAAAACTCATAATCTCGCTTAGATTCTTGCGGCGGATAGCTTCCGAGAATCAAGCATTTCATTGGGCTTAGGTCTCTGTACCAGTTGGGATGGGTTTCTTTGGTGGTCATGGTGGTTGGGTGTAATATATGAAATTTAGAATAGATGTTTTCTATATTTACTTCTTATGGAGTTTAACACAATCCACAACCAAGACTGCTTAAAAGGAATGGATAAACTTTCCGATGAAAGCATAGATATTGCTATTATTGACCCGCCTTACAACATAGGAAAGGATTTTGGAAACGATTCGGATAAAATGAATTTTAAGGAATATATTTCTTGGTGCAAGCTATGGATTAAAGAGTGTCAAAGAGTGCTTAAACCAACAGGAATGATGTTTATTTATGGCTTTGATGAAATCTTGGCGTATTTATCCGTGCAATTACCGTTAAATAAACAAAGGTGGCTAATTTGGTATTATACAAATAAAAACATTCCATCTTTGAATTTTTGGCAGAGAAGTCACGAATCTATAATTTGCCATTGGAAGAGTAAACCTATTTTCAACAGAGATGCCGTCAGAGAGCCATATACAGAGGGTTTTCTCAAAGGAAGTGCTGGAAAAGTTAGACCTGCTGTGAAAAGCAGGTTTGCCAAAGACGGTGGAGTTGAAACAATATATAACGCAAATAGCAACGGTGCTTTGCCAAGAGATGTTTTTCCTATATCAACGCTTGCAGGCGGTGCATCATTGAAAGAAAGGATTATGTATTGCAGCACTTGCAATAGCATAGTTTTGCCAAAAGAGCGGAAAAAGCACGATTCTCATAATGTAATAATACATCCAACGCAAAAGCCAAGGGCACTGACCCAAAAACTTATTAAGTCTTGCAAGCCAAAAGGAGATTTCAAGGTTTTGATTCCATTTTGTGGAAGCGGTTCCGAGTGTCTTGAAACTTTGAAAAACGGCGGAGATTTTATTTCCTTTGAAATAAACAAAGACTACATAAAATTAGCAAACGAAAATTTAAAACATTATTACTCAAAAATCCAGCCAAATTTTTTCACAAAAAACTTTCAAAAACTTTCGGCGTAAAAACTATAAAACCATTGTCGTATCTCTGCAAAACCCCATTTTTCGGGTCAAATTCAACAAATGCCAAAAGTTGTTGCTTTATTTTGCCTTTGTTTTCCCCAACCTTATAATATGGATTTCCAAAATCGCTAGCGCTCGGAACAAAATAATTTATAATGTGTATATCTTTTTCCAATTTTCTTTCTATTCTCGATTCTAATCTGTGAGAAGATTTTTTTACTTGTATTTTTAACTGATTGCCATTTTTTATAACTAAAAAATCTATCCCCTTATGGTCAAGTTCAGGAGACATTTGTATAGAACCCTTGCCAAATACAGATTCTGCTACATATCCAGCGTGTATTTGCGTTATGAGCGAAGCCCAAGTTCTGTAAATGCGGGCTTCCAAACCTCTGTCAAAACAAGTACAATTACTGTCAAAACCTGATTTCTCTCTAAATTTTTGTCTTTTCCCATTTGTATCTTTAAGGTAAATTTTATAATATTCATCAAAAGTTGGCGGTTCTTTTAGGCTATTTTTGTTTTCCCAATACTGTTCATAAATGGTTTTTAAAGCCTGTATTTCTTCTGGCAAATCCATTTCCACAATTTTTATTGAAACATATTTTTGACGATATATGTCCAAGCGAACATCTTTTAAAAAGTCAGAAAATTGAGGGAGAATGTATTTCATAGAGTTATAATATAAAAATTTTTTAGAAATAAATAATTTTTAAAATATTTCCCCTACTAATTCGTCTTACCCTATAGAGGAAAATAAAATGAACAAAGTCATTACAGTGCAAAATTTGACAAAGCGGTATAAAGGCGCGGAGAAAGCTGCGGTGGATGATATTAGCTTTTCGGTGGGTGAAGGGGAGTTTTTTGCCTTTTTGGGTGAAAATGGGGCGGGGAAAACTACGACTATTTCAATCCTTACAACCACATTGTCTAAAACTTCTGGCGAAGTTAAAATTGCTGGATTTGATATAGAGAAGGAGGCTCGGAAGGTGCGGGAAAAGGTGGGAATAATTTTTCAGCAGCCAAGTCTTGATCCGCAATTGACGGCGGAACAGAATATTCGCTTTCATGCGTGTCTATATGGAATGTACGGATACCGGCCAGCTTTCAAATTTATGCCTGCCGCATATCGCAATAGGGTTATGGAGCTTGCAGAAATCGTTGGCATACAAGATGCGCTTTTCAAGCCGATAAAGAAACTTTCGGGTGGAATGCAGCGTAAATTGGAAATTATCCGCAGCCTTATACATACGCCTAAGGTGCTATTCTTAGACGAACCTACGCAAGGTCTAGATGCTGTGAGCCGCCGCACTTTGTGGGAATATATTAACGAAACTCGAGACAAATACGGGACAACCATTTTCTTGACTACGCATTATATTGACGAAGCCGAAAATGTCGATACGGTGTGCCTAATCAACAAAGGCAAAATCTCGGCTTGTTGCTCGCCTATGGAATTGAAACGGAATTTGCTGAGGCACGAACTGATTATGGATGCAGACGATAGAACCGCTTTGACAAGTGAACTTTCATCGCTCGGATTGTCTTTTACGGTGAATGGGCGAATAGTTGTTCCCTACAAGGAAAAATCCGCACAGGAAATTATTTCAAAAATACAGACAAAATTGAGTGTATTGAAAATATACGAACCATCGCTGGAAGATGCGTATATTGAGTTTTTAACCAAACAAAAGGGGGATATATATGTTCCGAGAACTTAACACAATAGTCACCGTTATGGCGCGGGAAATCACCATTTTTTTCAAATCTCCGGCTACCGCAATTATGAGCCTTGCAATGCCAATAGTTTTAATGGGAATGATAGGCGGCAATATTATGCAGAATATGGCGGGCGGGCTTGGTTTCCAATTTGGTCAGTTTATGCTTGTTGGAATGCTCATCAATATGTTGTTTATGATTACCACAATGGGCATGACTTCGCTTGTGGATGACCACGAGATAGACTTTAATCAGGAAATGCTGGTATCGCCCGTTTCTCGCTATTCGTTAATCATAGGAAAAATACTCGGCTCTGCCTTTGCTGCTATATTCAGCATGGTAGGGACTTTGATTGTCGGGTTGGCTATGGGCATAACTTTGCCCGTTGGCAAATTTCTTTTGATTTTAGCTTTGTCGCCTTTGATTTGCCTTTCTGGCGGTGCGCTTGCAATGATAATCATAGGGCTTATAAAAAGCAAAAGAGCCGCAAACCTTGCCGTGATGCTAATAGTAATGCCACAGATGTTCCTTTCGGGTGCCATTATCCCAATCAACAATTCATCTGGCGTTCTGCTAATTTTGAATCGCATTATGCCTATGACATATTGCCTTGATTTGGTACGTGCGGTGGTTTATAAAGGCAGTACGGAATATAGCAATGTGGTGATGTTCAACCCTATGGTAAATTTCGCGGCAATAGTGGCTTTAACTGTGGTTTGCCTGATAGTTGGAACTTTCTTTTTTGCACAGAGTGAGAAGAATAGGTAGCAAAATTCTCACTCTCCATAGTGCCATAAACACCCAGCAACCCCGATAAATATATTCACTGAGCGTCTTTCAAAACTTTTATTCTGTCTCTGTACATTTTATCTAAGCAATTAACATCAACTTTGCATTTGCTTAGGCTTTTTCGCCAGTCTTTTTGCTCTTCTTCATAAGCAATTCTTATAGGCTGATACAATTTATTCATTTGCATATCTAATTTTGCTAATTCTTCGTTAGTGCAAATTGCTAATGCAGTTGGATGGTTAGTACTTTCGCAATTAAAGCTGGTTTTGTAAAAAGTTTCTTTATTGGAAATTTCAGCTTTGGCTTTTGATTTTGGCTCTGAATTTGGTTTGGGTGCCGGTTCATGTTCTTGCTTTGATTCTGATTTAAGTACGGCTGCTATTGCTTGGGCTACATCATCATCTGTTTGCTTTTCAGCTTCAGTTCGTTTTTTAGGAGGTTCGTTCTTTTTTGGGGCTTCAGTTTTTTTGATATTTTTTTCGTCTTGCACTTCCTTTGTTACAGCAGTGTCTGAAGGATTTTTTATGCTATCGGAAACACCTAAATCTTGCACGGGATTTTGTTGTAAAGTATCTGCTTCAACAACGGCATTGTCGTTTTCTTTTTCGGTTTTCGCACCTCCCATGTAATCATAATAAATATCTATGTAGTAAGGTTTAGCAAAGTATGCAATAATTGCAAGAAGACAAATAATTATTATAAAATAAAGAAAGCAACCTTTCTTTTTCTTTTGTTTTACCGGTTCGTCAAATATTGATTTTTCTTCTTTTGAGATTTCTTTTACAATTTCTTGTGGAGCTTTTTGAGGAGCTTCTTCTGCAACTTTTTCTTGCGGAGCCTCCTGTGGAGCTTTCTGAGGAACTTCTTCTGCAACTTCTTTCTGTGGAGCTTCCTGTGGAGCTTCTTCTGCAACTTTTTCTTGCGGAGCTTCCTGTGGAGCTTCTTCCGCAACTTTTTCTTGCGGAGCTTCTTCCTGAGGAGCTTCCTGTGGAGCTTCTTCTGCAATTTCTTCTTGCGGAGCTTCCTGTGGAGCTATCACCCTCAGTTTTCCCGTTAACCTTTCCTTTTCTTCTTTTAACTTTTGCTCCTCAGCCATTATTTTTTCATGTTCTTCTTTTAATCTCTGCTCTTCCCTTTGCCTTTCCTCTTCTTTTAATCTCTGCTCTTCTTTCAATCTTTCTTTTTCTTCTCTTAGCTTTTGCTCCTCAGCCATTATTTTTTCATGTTCTTCTTTTAGCCTTTGCACTTCTCTTAATCTCTCTTCTTCTTTTAATCTCTGCTCTTCCATTAACCTTTTTTCTTCTTTTAATCTCATTGCTTCTTTTAATCTTTCTTTTTCTTCTTTTAACCTTTGCTCCTCTTCTTTTAACCTTCTTTCTTCAGCTAGTAGCCTTTGTTCTTCAGCTATTATCTTTTGTTCTTCTTCTTCTTTTAGCCTTTGTCGTTCTGCTTCTTCTTTCAGCCTCTGCTCTTCTATTAATCTTTGCTTTTCCGCTTCTCTTAATCTTTCCGCTTCATCTTTTAACTTTTGCTCTTCACTTAATCTATCTCCTTCTTTTAATTTTTTCTCTTTTAGTTGCATTTCAGTCAACATTCTCTTGACTTCTTCAATAGAATATTTAATTCCACAGTGTTGGCAAATAAACACACTTTCTTGTTTAAGCAACTCGCCATGACACACTTCGCAAACTACTTGTTGTTTCATTTTCTATCACCTCGGTTAGTTAAAAACCTGCTCACTGTTATAAGATAGAAAAAACAAGCTTGACCCGAAGGCTATCCCACCCAAAGTAATCTTCAATTGCCCGGTCATAGTCGCCTTTGCTACCATACGCAAGACCCCGATGAGTAAATAATTCTAACTAATTCCAACTAAAAATTCGCAGTTTTTGCCATTTTTACGATATAAATTAGTATATTTGTATGTCTATGAAAACACCTCAATCCGTCTTCTTCGTCCACTATCGGTAGTTCATCAAGCAGAACCACGTCATCTAGTATATATTCAACCACTAACCATCTAAGGATAGAGGTTCAGACAAAAGGAAATTTCTCACTTCCCTACCAATTGTTCCAAGATTTTTATGTTGTAAGCTGCATAAGGAATTGCCTGTTCACTTATAACAGCCGTGTTTTTGCTTACTAGGTTTTCGGATTTTGGGTAATAATCTTTTAAGAATTTTTGCCAAACTGCTAATGGCAAGCCTTGTTCTATCAAGTCAGTTAACCTAGCTTGGTAAGTTTTTACTGCGTTTTGCACTTCTGCTTCAAAGTTGTGAAGACACGTTATGAGTTCTTTTAGTTTTTCTATTTGCAAGTGATAATGTTGATTTTCTGGCATTCAGACTCCTTGGGTTGGTTTTTCATATATGCTCCTGACTAAAAATATAGAAAATAAATTACTGATTTTGGGGAATTATTTCTTTCGGAAAATTTCATAATGTCAGCAAAGATACAAATACTATCAAATACAAATTATCCTCTTTCCGAGGTATTAAAAAGTGAACTCATCGAAAGCACTAGAGTTGAAATAGCGAAACATAGACTGGCGGCAGAAACCTATATGAAAATGCCAATAAAGCTTTTCGGTTGCGCTATTTTAGCGTTTTTTACCCTTTCTGGCTGCGATTTCAGTTCAAATACTTATGACGATAGCCCTGCGGTTAGATTAGCTCCTGTTGGGGGCGTAGCAGTTTCCAACTATTCTACAATGGGCATAGGCGGAAAGGTATCGGTTAGCGGTTTAAATGGCTTGGCAGTTTACAATACTGGTAATCTAACGATACAAGGCTCGGCTGAGATTTTGGCTATTGGTCGAGGTAACTTAGCAATTCGCAGTAACGAATCTGGCACAGTAAGTATGAGTCACGGCATTGTATTTGGCTACGGAGCAACAGACGCTAATATAATAGATGGAGCATATTCGCAACAGAGTGGAGGTACCAACGTGATAATAGCGTGGAATAACCCGATAGGAAATCCCACCTACACAGCAGGCACAAGCGATAGTATTTTCAAACTGCCCTCTGCTGCAACAGCGGTGTGGTCAAACAAAGACGGCAAGGCAGGTATTGACTATGCCTACACGAACAACAACAACGAAAACAAAGGCTTTATAGCGATTAACGGAATAACGGTGACTGGTAGTTCGTCAAGCAGAACCACGTCATCTAGCAGTTCTGTACAAACACTTTCGTCTTCAAGTAATGGTGACCCAACTCCAATTCGCCCAATAAACAACACCATAGTGCTTGAAAACCTACCAGCAGGAACAAAAATAGAAGTGTACAATTTGCAAGGCAAGCGTATATATCTGGTTCAGACAAAAGGAATATACATAATCAAACAAACCTCTCCGGCAAATACACATTCTCAATATTTTCGTCTATCACTGCCTTAAAAAGAGGTGCCACATCTTTTGGAGTGAAGCCCGCTATTCCGCAGCCTAACTCCGTAACGAGAAATTTCAATTCGGGATGCGCTTTTGCAAAAATTAAAAATTCGTCAATATAAGGCTTCATCTGTTCCACGGTTTTGAACATTGTGGGAATGGCATAAGTTTTTCCCTGCAAGCCAACAGCCTGCCCCCAAACCGCACCCCATTCCATAGCCAGTTCGGCTGCGCCTCCGCCGTGAAAGCCGGCTAGGTTGCTGCCAAAAACGAAAATTTCATTTTTGCCTAGGGATTTAATCCATTTTGGAGAAATGTTGGGCATTTGGAGAATATAGAAATCATTGTCTCCGCTTTGCGGAGACTTTTCCTGACCGTGAAATTGTCTCTACACTGTGGAGACAATTGAGTTGGAGCCATATTCTTTAGGATAATCTTTTTCTTTTACAAACATACCCACGCACAAATTTATATTTAAGAAGAACACACCCCAGCAAGCAAAACGGCAAATTTTACTATGGTAGAGACCTACTGGCAAATAGGTAAAAAATATTTACGCACTGCGTAAAGCAAACAGAGGGCGTAATCATACGCCCCTACATATTTACACGCATACGCATTTTTCTATCTTTACAATAAAGACGAGGATATTTTATGGTGGAAACTTTAATAAAAGCAAATGAGGTAAATATTTTAAAAATGAATAGGAGGTAAATATGAGTTACATAAAAGAGCCAGCCGGAGTTGATTTCATTATTAAAAGCACCCCTTTGACGGACAAAGATAGGCGGGAAATAAATGCTTTTATAAAAACAAGCAAAGCCAAACGAAAATCCGTCAATGCTTAATAGGACACAAGGGGCGTAATCATACGCCCTAAATGCAAAATTTAATGACAATTATCATAAAATTTCCCAAAATTTAAGTTTTTTTGGCTTATTTTCCAATTTTTTTGTAAAAAATTATATATATTTATAGTAGAGGTTTTGTATATTAACCATAGGAGAAACCTATATGAAAATGCCAATAAAGCTTTTCGGTTGCGCTATTTTAGCGTTTTTTGCCCTTTCTGGCTGCGATTTCAGTTCAAATACTGATAACGATAGCCCTGCGGTTAGAGATGATCTTTCGTCAAAACAAGGCGATAACAGTTAATCTTTTTTATATTGTATTAGGAGAATCAGCAATGAAAACACCTAAACTGATCGCTATATTCTTAGCGGCTTTTGCAATAACCTCATACGCGGCAACAGCGGATGAACTCAAAACAGCCATAGAAGCTTACGGTCTTTCGGCAGAGATACAAATGGGCATGGCTGGAACTGCCGTTATCGTAACAGGAACGGCAACCAATAAGACAAACGGGCTTTCTCTGGATATAGACCAATTACTAAATGTCTATTGGAAGGCATCGCTTTCGGGTAACATTCCGGCGGCAGGTCCGGCTGTACCAATTGTACCTTTTGCAGGCTATACTAACTGTTTGCTTTCCATAAGCGGCAGCGGCAATTTTACTGTGCAAGAAGGCGGTAAAATAGAGCTTACTGGTTCTGGATATGGGCTATGCAACAACGGCAAAGCAAGCATCTCTAAAGGAGGAGAGATATTAGCTCCTGTTGGGGGCATAGCAGTTTCCAACTATTCTACAATGGGCATAGGCGGAAAGGTATCGGTTAGCGGTTTAAATGGCTTGGCAGTTTACAATACTGGTAATCTAATGATACAAGGCTCGGCTGAGATTTTGGCTATTGGTCGAGGTAACTTAGCAATTCGCAGTAACGAATCTGGCACGGTAAGTATGAGTCACGGCATTGTATTTGGCTACGGAGCAACAGACGCTAATATAATAGATGGAGCATATTCGCAACAGGGTGGAGGTACCAACGTAATAATAGCGTGGAATAACCCGATAGGAAATCCCACCTACACAACAGGCACAAGCGATAATATTTTCAAACTGCCCGCTGCTGCAACAGCAGTGTGGTCAAACAAAGACGGCAAGGCAGGCATTGACTATGCCTACACTAACCCTAGCAACAACAACGAAAACAAAGGCTTTATAGCAATTAACGGAGTGACGGTGAATAATCCGTCTTCTTCCTCTTCTTCCATTATCGGCAGTTCGTCTAGCAGAGAAACCTCATCGTCTAGCAGAACCACATCGTCTTCCTCCATTGTCAGCAGTTCGTCTAGAGCCACATCATCGTCAAGCAGAACTACGTCATCTAGCAGTTCTGTACAAATACTTTCATCTTCAAGTAATGATGACCCCACGCCAATTCATCTAATAAACAACTCCATGCTGCAAAACTTGCCAGCAGGAACAAAAATAGAAGTATATAACCTACAAGGCAAGCGTATATATCGGGTTCAGACAAAAGGAATATACATAATCAAACAAACCTCTCCGGCAAATACACATTCTCAATATTTTCGCCTAGAGATTTAATCCATTTTGGAGAGATGTTTGGCATTTATAGAATATAGAAATTTTCTATATTCCCACAATATGAAAAAATATATAATTCTCATTCTACTAAGTTTTTTCCTAACCAGCTGCACAACAAAGCGTTTTGACATCAACACAGTGGATTTTTCCTACGAATATACGGAACAAAACATATTGCCGCTTAGATACCACGATAGGAGCAGTTTAAATCTTGAAACAGCCAATAAAATCATAAAAAGCATTGCGGCAAAAGATAGCAATATTTGGGGTTATTATTATGTTCAGCATGATTTTGATAGAACCGAAAGGAAATTATTTGACATTATCAATATTGACTATGTGACATTAATATTGCATGTTGTGGGAGTTCCAGAGGCAAGAGTGCATTATAATTTGAATGCTCGTGTTTATTTATTTGATTCTTATGGGAATATAGTTGAAATTTATGAAAAATCTGGTTATGTTATGCAATATCGGGGCTTGTATTATGGCTATGATCATCCTATAGAGAATATGTCTAAAGAGTATAAAAGAATGTTTAAGGAAATTGTAAATGATATAAGCACTAATAGAGAGAGAACAAATAATTTATTGTTACTCTCTGGAGCTTTAGAAGACGACAACACAACAGAAACATATACTAAAATTTATATGATAATAAAGTAAATCCTTTTTTCCTCTCAAAATGAACATTACCCAAGCGAAATCTAAAAGAATCTTTTTTTTGCAATTTCTCGTATAATTTTTTGTCTTCATTTGTTTCTTCCCAAGTTATGCCCTTGCTCCCAAGCCATAACCTAAAGAGTTCGCCATATCCTTGCATGGCAGGCAAATGGAAATGTTTCAACAGAATGGAATTGGCTGTGTGTTCTACTAAAAAAGGATTGAAATAGGAATTCAGAATTTTAATTGCATTTGGGTAAATTTTTTGAGAAAGTTCTGCTATATGCGCTAGGCTGTTTATTGTGCCTTTGCACTCCTCCTCAATCTTTGGCAAAATTTGCAAGCGAACTTTATTTCTGAAATGATCGGTACTTTTGTTGGTGCTATCTTCTCTCCACTCAATTCCATTTTCCTCTGCGTATTTTTGCAAATCCTCTTTTGTGAAATTCAGCATTGGGCGAATAACTCCGTCTTCTCGTTCTGCCAAAATGCCCCGCAAACCTTTTAAGCCCGTGCTTCGGGCTATTCGCAAGAACACGGTTTCTGCTTGGTCGTTTTTATGGTGAGCGGTTGCCAAAAAATCTGCACCTAATTTATTTTTTAAATCAAAGAGCAAATTATATCTAGCCTCTCTTGCAATGGCTTCAAAATTATTTTTGCCTTCAAAAATTTTTTGGTCTATAAAAAGTTCGTAAAATGAAACGCCATACTCTTCGCATTTCTTTTTTATCAGTTTGGAATCTTCGTTTGCATCTTGTCTAATTCCGTGATTCACATAAGCGGCATGTAAATTTGAGTGTTTTTTTGCATAAAAATGCAACATGCACATGCTGTCCAAGCCGCCCGAAATTGCCAAAAGAAATGATTGGTTACTCATTCCAGTGCCGCATCCCAGTCTTTCCAAACGGGGTCATAGCCGTTATCTCTTATTTTTTGCTCAATTTCTGCGGGGCTTCTAGAGTCGTTCACTTCCCATTGCGTAAGTTCGTTTTTGGAAACAGCATAACCGCCAGGGTCTGTGCGGCTGCCTGCGCTCATTGTGGTTAGCCCAAGCATCATTGCCCTATCTCTGAAATTTGCGGACTCCCTTGTGCTGAGTGAAATTTCCACATCAGGGAAACATATTCTGTAAGCGCATATAAGTTGAATCAGCTCCCTATCGCTCGGCGTGTGCAATTCAATAGTTTGTCCTTCAAAAGGGCGCAGCCTTGGGAAAGAAATTGAAAACCTGCTCTGCCAATATGTTCCCTGCAAATAACTCAAATGCAAAGCCGTGAAAAAACTATCCACCCGCCAATTTTCCAAACCGAGCAATGCCCCTATACCAATTTTCCTAACCCCTGCAATTCCAATTCTATCCGGGCAATGCAAGCGATATTCAAAAATGCTTTTTTTACCGTGCGGGTGGTGTTGCTTGTAAGTTTCTTCCCTATAAGTTTCTTGATAAACAAAAACCGCAGTGACTCCGCATTTTGCAAGCTCGGCATATTCTTCCATGCTAAGAGGCTGAACCTCTATTGAAACTGAGGCAAAATGTTCGTGGCAAAGTTTCACAGCATTTAGCAAATAATCAAATCCTGCATTTTTTGGGCTTTCGCCTGTTACCAAAAGAATATGCTCAAAGTTGCCGAGTTTTTTTATAGCCTCAATTTCTTCAAGTATTTCGCTTGTGCTCAAAACTTTTCTCTCAATATCATTGTGCGTATTAAACCCGCAATATACGCAGGAATTTGTGCAATCGTTGGAGAGGTAAAGCGGCAAGTAAAGTTGAATGGCTTTTCCAAAACGCTGCAATGTTATCTCCCTGCTTTTTTTTGCCATATTCTCCAAATACGGAACAGCAGCCCGCGAAATCAAAGCCGCAAAATCGTCAATGTTCATATTTTCTCTTTTCGAAAGTGCCCGCTCCACAGATTGAAGAGTGGCAGTGGCAATTCCTTTTTCCACCATCTCCCAATTGAATTTGGAAAATACGGAGGAAAACATTTGTTCTTGCGTGGGCATGGGGGTAATTTAGAAAT